>Ga0209700_107697_pt1 | contig 14791 bp, 12 predicted proteins | sample SiratroredBW_FD_187528 | JGI IMG/M metagenome (GOLD analysis project Ga0209700, IMG submission 187528) | Root nodule microbial communities of legume samples collected from California, USA - Siratro red BW (SPAdes) (version 2) | ecosystem: Host-associated > Plants > Roots > Nodule | place: USA... | reverse complement strand
GCGGCGGTGGTGACGATGGTAAAGAGGTATGAGTGTTGAAGGAGGTGAGAGAAGAGGGTGGTTATCGGTTTTAGTGGAGGAGGTTTGAGTGGTTGCGAGGGAGAGAGAGAGGCGACAGTGACGCGGGTTGGTTTGGGGGCAAGCGGTGCATGGAGGTAACCTTAAGAGGCATGGAGGGTGACGGTGGTTTCGTGAGAGTGTGACGGGAGAGGAGAAGAAGGCAATGACTCACTCAACCGGTGATATAATGCCACCGGTGAGTGATGGAGCAGCGGCCAGAGAAGGGAGAAACAGATGAAAAGGTGTTTTTTTTTTTTAAAATGAATGGGAGAAAAATTGAGGTGCATAATGTTGAATGTAGGTGATATAGTGAAGGTGGCAGAATATGAGGGGACACAGCAGCTTTATTTTGGAGACAGGAAACATTGCAGCTTTTTGGTGCCGAGTGGGTAGTGGAGGAAACTGGGTGGTGCCAAGTTTGCCTGTACTGTGTAGGGACACCAAGTTGGCCTTTATGGGATGAGTCATCAGTGAAGAAATATTGGAGATGAGGGAGAGTAACGTATCCCTCCACGTAGCATGCAATCTTTTTTTAACAAAATTAGTTGTGGATCCAACAGCAAGAATCAAATATAAGTAGGACCACACATTTCCTTTCCACTTTTATTTTTTGTTGCTTTTATCATTTTTCCTTTTTTTTATAATGAAACTAATTTTTTAATTTAATTGAAAATGGTAAGATAAACAAAACCTGAACCACCTATTTTTTCGAAATCATATTTTTATATTATATTTTTTTCTATTTTCAAAAAAAGCTTAATGGACTAAACCCAAACCTCTTTTTCTAAATTAATAATCATTCCTTCATTATCTTATAATATTTATTTAAAACCTTTTTTTCATTTATTTTTTCAAACTTTTCATTATCTATTTCTCTCTTTTTTTAATCTTTTTATAAAATGATAAAATAAACAAAAGCTGCACATGTATATTTTTTATTTATTTATTTTTTAAATGAAGAAAGAGATTAACATGTAAACTATAGTCTTTTGATTTTTTTTTCTTTTTTAAAATGGAATAAAAGACAATGTAAATTATTATTATTTTTTATTTGTTTGAAAATAAGAGAAAAATAATAAATCTAAACAAACAATAAATTTAAAGTTGAATTTTTTGATTGATTTTTTTTAATTGATAAAAACATTTTTTTATTTAAGAAACTAAAAATGAAAGAATAACGATAAAAATAATTTTTTATATTTTTCTTAATAACAAAATTCAAATTTGATTAAATAATTTTTTTTGAATTTTCTTCGAAAATTAATTAAATTTCACTTTTTTTTTTTAAATAAAATTTATTTATCCGGACGAAATTGGGTGTTGACAACAGTTTTGGGAATCCAGAATGGCATTAAGATTTGTTGTACCCATTGAAAGTTTAGAAGCAGTAGTGATAAGGTAATTTACTTTCTTCTATAAATTTGTAAATGATTTCTAAATGATCAAAATCAATTTTCAGTTTCAAAACTTCATCTTCCAGTTCTTTTACTCTGCCTTCCAACCAATTATTAAGACCTTTCAATCTATTGTTGGATAAGGCCATTTGTTACCTTCTTCATAATTACTAGACCATAGTAATTACCACCTAGGCTTTTGGTTCTTGAGGGACCAAATAAATCTATGTGAAGCAACTCAAGTGGTCTAGTTGTTGAAACAACATTAATCGGTTTAAAAGAGCTTTAGTTTGCTCACCCTTTTGGCATGCTTCACACATTTTGTTCCTCTCAAACTTAAGCTTAGGAAGACCAATTACAAGATCCTTAGATGCAATCCTATTAAGATGATGCATGTGAATGTGTGCAAGTCTCCTATGCCATAACCAAGATTCATCATCTCGGGATAGCAAACAGTTCGTACTAGAAATGATGCTTGAGACATTAAGCATATAAACATTACTTACTCGTTTACCTACAAGAACTGTTTCAGTAGATTCTGAGTCTACTATAGTGCATTGCTCTGGTTCAAATGTGATCTTGTATCCACGATCACACAGTTGACTAATACTCAACAGACTATGTTTCAGACCTTCTACCAGCAACACATCCTTTATGATTACTTTATTCTCGCTTCCTATATCACCAACACCAAGAATCCTTGCTCAATTGTTGTCTCCATAGGTGATAAATCCTGCTTGTTTCCATTTCAAGTTAATCAATTGTGAAGCCTCTCCTGTCATGTGCTTTGAGCATCCACTGTCCATATACCACATCAGTTTACTGGATGCTGACTGTTCCTACAAAACAGATTAGATTTGAGGTTTTGGTACCCAGTTAAATTTGGGTCCAACAGTGTTAGATGTGCTTTTGGGCACCCACCTAACTAGTCCTTTTGGCACATCAAACTTTCTAATTTTATAGTTCTTCACAGAGGGGCCTTTTCTCATACAATAAAAACAGGTTAATGGTGATGAAAATTGTTGTGCATCTGTTTTAAAAAGACTACTATACTTCCTTTGTTTTCTTTGAAAACCAGTTTGATAACCAATGCCAGCTTTTTCAAAAACACAATTTTGAGAACCCAAAATGGCATTTAAATTTGCAGTACCCATTGAAAGTTTAGAATCAGTAGTGATTAAGTAATTCACTTTGTTCTGCAGAGCTTCACAGTTTTCAAAGTTGACTGGCTGACTAGAGTCAAGATTGCTGGAAGCTTTTTAAATCATTTCCAAATGATCAAAGTCAGTTTTCAGTTCTAAAATTTCATCTTCCAATGTTTGACTCTGCCTTCTAACTGATTATTCAAACCTTTCAGTATATTGTTAGATAAGGCCAGTCTATTTGCTTCTTCATGAGTTTCATGAAAAGCTTGAAGCAGTGAACTGTAATTTGCACTGTTGAATGAAGTGCTGGAATCTTCACTACTAACCTAGAATTCTTTCCAGCCATGAAACACAGATTTGCTTCAATATCTTCTTGTGAAGAGCTGCTGGATGAAGATGCATTGTCTTCCCATACAATGTATGCCTTTCTTCCCTTTCCAGCTTTGTAATTCTTCTTTTCAATGCTCTTCTCTCTGTTACCTAGATTTGGACAGTCTGCCTTCATATGTCCTTGTTTGCCACAGCCAAAACAGGTTAGCTTATTTGAATTTGAATCAGGTTTTCTAGTATACCTTTTAGATTGCTGATTCTTTGCCCTGCTCTTCAGCTTGATGAATTTCTGGAATACCTTTGCCAGCAGACTAAGGTTCTCAGTATCACTATCTTCTTCTGAGTTGTCCTCACTAGTTTCAACTTCAGCAGCCTTTGATTTCAGTGCGAGGCTTCTAGTTTTCTTCTCAGCAGATTCCATCTCTTTCAACCTCGTCATTTCCAGTTCATGTTCTCTCAACTTTCCGAAGACTGCCGCTGTGGTGAGAGTTGTCAAATCTTTGCTCTCTGAAATTGTAGTAACCTTGGGCTGCCAACTTCTGTCCAAGCATTTGAGGATCTTGATATTCAGCTCCTCCTTGTCAAACTGCTTTCCAAGCCCGATCAAGTGATTCACTATGTAAGTGAATCTCTTTTGCACATCAACAATTGACTCTTTGCTGCATTCTGAATAATTCATATTCTTGAATCAACGTATGCTTTCTAGCCCGTTTGACGCCAGTAGTGCCTTCATGAGTAACCTCAAGTATATCCCACATCTCCTTTGTAGAACTACACTATGAGACTCTGAAAAACTCATCCAGATTTAAAGTTGAAGTTATTGTGTTCTTGGCTACACAATTATATTGAACACGTTTATTTTCAACATCAGTCAATTCATCAAATGGCTTTGCAATAGATATTCCATTCACAACAGAAACTGGAATGTAAGGTCCATTCACTATTGCATTCCATATACCTTGGTCAATAGATTCAATAAAAATCTTCATTCTCACTTTCCAAAATTGGTAATTAACCCCAGAAAACATGGGTGGCCTGTGTATAAAGGCTCCCTCGGCAAAAGGCAACTTGTTCTCGGCCATGGATCAAAAAAATTGACTAGGATTCAAGTCCTAGCTGTGATGCCAATTGTAAAATATGTTTTCACCAAGTTCAAGAGGGGGTGAATTAAACACTTAAAAGTTTTCGCAAACTGTTTGGAGAATGAATAACTTTTATAGAAAACTATTCAAGAAGATATGTTAAGCAAACAGCAAAGGTTCAACAAACAATTTCAGTACAATATCAGTTAAACAGATCCAATAAACTGAAACCAGAAATCAGTTCTTGAAAGCACTGTGTACAGTAAAACCAGTTCTTGAGAACTTAATTCAAGAAATCAAAGAATTATATCTAATTCAAGTTTGTGAGGAATTACTGATTAAAGAACCTTTTGTCAAACAATCCAAACTATGTTTAATGAATGAAAACTATCTTTATTCAATAACTGTGAAAGATTAATTTTTCTGGAAAAGCAAACTGATAAACAGTAAACCCAGTAAGTTGCGAAAAAGCAGATTTCCAGAAAACTTAATATACCGGTTGTTAATCAGATTCAAAACTGTTCAAAGTAGACTGTGTTAAAAAAGAATATATGTTTTCAGATGTTACTTAAAATACTTTCAGAAAGTTGATGAAGTTATTCAATTAGCAAGATTTAATCGATTCTGAAAATTCAAGAAACACAACAAGATTTAACAAGAACAGTCAAAAGAGAGCAAGAGAGATTCAAGACAGAACAGATTTATCCTGGTTAACCCTTCCACAAGGGCTACATCCCATCCCTTACACCACTGTAAGGATTTCCACTATAAAAAGATCAAACTAGATCAGTTTACAGATATACAACAACTTACTCCCTGCAACAATCTGCTGAACCTACAGCAGAACCCAAAACTATACAGGCTTCACTGTATATTCCAGAACACCCCTTGCTGATCCCCTCAGCAAGTTACAACCTTACAGAACCCACTGTATAGAACAGAATTACCAACCCAGGTAACTAACAACAGAATAAACTTCAATACAATGAAAGAATTATCACAATCTCAGCAATAGAAGCACTTCAATACAACATATTACAAAAGTAATAAAGAAAGGGTATAGAAGGCTTAGTCTGATGATCAAATCAGTGAAGAAACTGTCTCAGTCAAATCAAAACTCCAGTAGTAGTTCGAGAAAACAGTTCTTGATGAAAACCTTGATTGATTGATCACTAGACACAAAGGTGCTTTTGCTCTCTTTGAAAACTCAAATGTTCTTGCTCAAAAAATGTTTAGAATGATTTCAATCTCATGTCTTATCTGTTTCCAACCGCGCCAGATATTTATAGACAACTGTCTTAAAAATTCAATCGATTGTTTTGGAAAACAGTTGATTGTTTTTCTCGAGTTAGTTAAAACAGTTAATCAAAATGTAATTTCTGATTTTAATGATTTCTCAAATCTTTTGTTAATTCAGAAAATACTTATGGAGCTTATCCTTGATTAAGATTGCATGCATCACTTATTTGAACTCAAACTTACCCCACAACACACAATCCTAGGTTCTAGACCAAGTTCTTCAATCTTCATGAAATCTTCATGCATTCCACATATGATCACAAGGTCTTGAACTTCTTCACTTGGTCAGCTTCATCAAATCATCACAACAGCCCACTAGTGCTAACAGTGTAATCAATTGAAAAGTTCTCATTCCATTTTTTATTAAATAACTGAACCATACGTTCATTTTCTTGTCCAAATTCAATCACTATTATTAAACCAACCGTGTAATAACCAAACAGTGTAATCAACGTAAGTGCATTCTATTAATTTAAATTAAATGAATCTTTCTCAAATAAAATGCACCCGTTAGAAAAGGCGGAAAGAAAAGAATAAAATGGTGAAATTGAAAATTTGGCCAGCAACCCAAAATATAAGGTGTATATTAGAAAATGGGAGGTGCAAGTTAAAAACATAGGGTGCAAATAGCAAAAAATATTTTTATTATTTCTTATTTAACTCAGACGAAATTGGGTGTTGACAAGTTGCTAAACTATGTGGAATCTACACTTTTGCTCATAATCCCACTAATACTTGCAAAATAAGTTTAGGCCGAGTTCAAGAGGGGTGAATTGAACTTTCAAAAAATTTTGCAAACAATTAAAATAGTTAAAGACAGGATGAAAGTTCTTTGTTAGAAACTACTGAAAAATGATATTAAGAAGTGCACAACAAAGGATTAGTAAATTTCAGAATAAATTCAATCAATTAAAGTATTTAACAAAACTGGAAACAATGCCAATTAATTTTCTAGAAGCAAAGAAGTAATAAACTGAACACAGTTTACTCAAACAAACAGTAATATCAATTCACTGATAACAAGAAGTAAACTAGATTAATCAATACTATCTCAGATATAGAAGTAGAAGCAATTTAATGAGTTAGAAATATTTTTAGAACAATCAATAACTAATCAGATGAACAGTAGAAGCAGTAAACTCAGATCAATCATACACTACTACAATTCAAATTAATAGACAAAACAATAACCAAATAATTGTTTCAAGAAAAACTTGTTTCAAGAAATTTAATCAATTTAAACAATGATTATAGATAATGGAAAACACTCAAACAAGATCAATAACAAGTTCAGTCAATGATACAGGTGAAATAACAATTCCAAAAAGATACAAAATAACTCCAAAAGAATGAACATTCAATTACGCGAGGAACAGTTAATTACGCAAGGAAGAACATAAACAAGAAGTGTTTAAGAAGAGAGAAAGAAAGATCAAGAACACAAGATTTTATCTTGGTTCATCCTTCCTTAAGAGCTACGTTCAGTCCTTTGCCAACCAACAAAGATTTCCACTAAAAAAGATAACCAAGATTAGTTTTACACAATCTACAACACTTGCAACTCGCAAGCAACCCTAAACTTTGTCGAAAACTTAAATAAAATAATAAATGATGAATAATAAAAATAATTAAAACATAATAAAATAGTATAAATAATGATAATAATAATAATAATGTAATAATAATAATAATAATAATTTTTATAATAAAATTAATATCATGGATTTATGCGTTAATAATTTTGGTTTCTTTTAGTGGTAATAACCAATAAGGTCTTAAAATAAGTTATTATAAAATATTTAATAAATATATTTTATTAATACTCAAACTAATTTATTAACTATTTAAATAAATTCCTCGTTAGTTTATTAACTTTATCAAACATATTATATGTTTAGTTTTAATACTATAAAAAGAAAAGCATTTTATCTATGAAATACTACATGCGAATATAAATATAAATATGTAAACTAATTATTACATATAAAATATTATATACAGATATAAATTTTTAAATAAATTAAAAATTCTGCACGGAATATTTTATTTAAAGATTAATTTTATATATAAATTACATATTATATACATAATGTTATCTATATAGATTTCATTCATATTTAATTAAATATTACATTCAAAATTTTTCTTTATGTAATTTTAAATTAATAAAAAATTTATATGTTATTTTTCGTCACCTTCTTCTTTCAAAGATTAACTTACATCTGTCAAACCGCGTATACATTCGCAGGGTCTCAAAAGCTCGTACCGTGTTTTCGCTCAATACCCACCGTCAACCGCTTGCCGCCACATCGTGTTTTCGCTTAATGCCCATCGTCAACCACTTGCCGCCACACCGTGTTTTCGCTCAATGCTCACCGTCAACCACTTTCTTTCTTCACACCGTCACACTTTCACGGCTATTCACGTAGTTTTCGCTTTTGCCCTATTTGGATCGATCTCCGTAACCCTATGTTACATGCTTTTCTTCTGTGTGCAGAAATGGGAGAGGAAAAAATTGGAGAAATAGAAGTTGCAGACGGAGAAATCTAGGGCTAAGAAGGACAAAAACACTCATGAGAAGGACAAAGGCACTACTAAGTTACATGCTTCTTTTTTCAGAAGTTGAATGATTCGTTTATTTGATTAAAATTGTATTGCCTTGGAGGACTGCATTCAAGTTCTTCTAAACTGTCGACTGCTGATATTGTTTGTTCTTGAATTTTTCTGTTTTTGCTCTATTTTTGGTTAAATACAAAATGGTGTAAACCAAGGGGGCTATTTCCCAAAGTCAACTAATGTAGCAGTGGTACCTGCATGGATAGCGGTTGAATTTTGGTGGGGTGGTCACTCATGGCTCATTTGAATCAAATATCCATGGTATTTTCTCTTAAATAAACCCAATAGCTAGTGTTTAACTGGATAAAGTATTTTATATGTAATTATTTACAAACAGGAAATAGATTTAATCACAGAAAAAATAAGATGTATTCTTTTGAACCAATTAGCTTTTACCTAGTTATTATAAATTACCTGTAATGGCTCCAGTTTGTGGTTTTTGCATGAAGAGCTAGTTAAACATCAGGCCTATTTAGATAGGCCTTCCCATAGAAATCAGAAGATGGGTCAAAATCATTTACCTGAAATTAAGATTTAGAGTGCACTACTTTATAGGAAAATGCATAACTGAAGTTGGAAAATCATGATGTTATAAGAATCTATGTTTCCTTTTCAATAGAGGTTGTTCTTGTTTCATTGCCACATATTGCCGAAACTTTTTCAGCAGTGAAAGTACTTCTGAATCAACTCATGTGTTTGATCTGAGCTCAAAGCATGAGTCCATAAGTAATCAAATATCCCCTTCACACTTTTAACATCATCAATCCAAGCATTCCCAATCTAAAATTCGCTGTACAAATCAGAAAGTTAGAAAAAGATGGCAAGTGGTATGTTATCCCATATATGATATCTGCAGCAGTAATATTTGAACATACAACAATGCCTTTGAGGTTAATATTTTGGGGACTGAATTTATTGTTCAACAAAATAGTATATGCAAGCTGAGGCACATAATGGCCAGCATAGCTCTCTCCAGTTGTGTAGAAATCACTAGTTTTGTACTGTGGAAACCCTTTTAGCCAATTGATGAGGAAAACATAGGCATTTTTAGCAATAGATTTATCTCCTGCATGATCATAGTCTGAAGTAGTGTTTGAGTGGGAAAAGCCCAGCCCAAGTGGGGATTCCAAGAACAACACATTTGCCACATTATAATGGACCATTAAGGTATATATAATGTCTTATAAGGGAATCATAAGGTATAAATTATAGAAAGTACAATTATACGGTTCATGAACCTCGCCTTCATTCCAAGCAGTGTTGTTAAAATCGCGAGTATACTCACTTACTCTATATTCAACGAGTTTCGAGGGGATAACGAGGTGACGCGGAAGGAAACTCGTTCATTGTGCGGATCGGAACGAGTAACCGCGTCATCTCACTGAAACGGAGGATCGCTTGCAGTTCCGAGTCACTCGCTTGCGGTCGTCGCTCGGTCAATGTTGCCGCTCGCTTGCCGTCTTCGTCGCCGCTCGCCATCACCATCGCTGCTTGCGCACGGTCGGTCATCGGCTGTGATCATCTTCACGGTTGGTCGTCTTTTAGTTCGTGCGGGGGCTGTACTCTTCTTTACAAATTAGGGTTTCTTCCACTAAAAGAAGACACCTTTTCCTCAAGGCCCACGCCCAAAATAAAACCCTTTCTATTAGGGTTTTTAAAGTAACTTTGCTATTCTCTCATTTCATTCTCGCCCATTCTCTTATCAAAGGAATTGCTAAAACAAAGCTAAACATTAATCACACATTATTTTTAATGTGTGATTAAAAATAAGTTATTATTTATTATTTTTAATGGATACACTGATTATCAATATAATTTTTTTATATATTAATAACTCTTACGAGTCGGGTTACGATCCTCGAGTTACGAGTTTTTATCCCTTGTCCGATCCTCTTACGAGTTACGAGTTTTACAACATTGATTCCAAGCATATTTGTTACGATAGAGTGTTTAGCTATCAGAGTTTATTCTAAAAGGTCCCAATTCCTCAAAAGCACCGTACCTCATTGAGGAACAACCAGGTCATGTGAGTTTCAAACAGTGTTGTCAAATTCTGAGTCAAATGATAATTCTATATGTGATCTGATTCATAATATATGTTTTAGGTGAAAATTTGTAAAGTTCAGTTGATGATGGTCATAAAATGATTTAACCACGTTCAATCACTGATTAGATGAAAATGCCTTAAAGGCTTTTGATGTCGACATCATCCTAAAAGAAAACAATTTAAAATCACTTATTATCTTGTTGAGTTTATAGCTTAAAAACATAAAATAAATAATGCTTTAAAAACAAAACTAGAAGACAGGAAAGGTAAGAACTTAATGTAATGGTATATGAAGTCATTCTGAACAATTTTTAACCTCCATTGAGCCGCAACACTAAAGGTTTAGTTAAGGGTTATAAGGAGACTCTGCAAAGTAATAGAAAAGTGCTCTTCCAGTCATTGGATCAATAGTGACATAGCCTGAATATTGATCAAAATTCACCTTACAAGACTGGCTAGGCAATTGCATAATCTTATTAGCTTGGCTGATAGCAGAAGAATGTGTTTTTAGTGCATCTTCCTCAGTCCAAGAAAGGGTAGCGGGAGGTTTCCTTGAGCTCCTAAACAGGATCAACTTCTCAAATTTCTCAGCCTGACTAGCTTTGGTGTAGGAAAGAAGAACCAAGAGACTAAAATTGAGTAACAAATCACTAGTAGAAAAAACACATTTCACGATAGGATACTACCGCGGTTAAGAGGGAATTGCATTAAAAAAAAATGTGGTGACATTTTTGAAATTAAGTGTAACGATACCACCGCGGTTGTTAGACAACCGCAGTCGTATTGTCCACAAGACACACACAAGAGATACTACCGCGTACCAGAACCGCTATAGTAATACATAAAAATAATTTTTAAATCAATGTTGTAGAGAGATACCACCGAGGTTATGGAAACAACCACAATTATAGGCACATAAATAATTTTAAGATGCTACACATCTTAGGGTTCGCGACATTCTCTGTGTTCGTGGTAATATTGAGTTATTAAATCTCTAATCTGCTGAACCATTCCAAACTGTGTGTTTTGAAGTGTGTTGTTTTCTTCTTTTCGTCCCTAGGGTTAGTTACGCAATTTGTTCATGCAGGTATTTTGGTCTGTTTGCTATAGTTTCTTCATATTCAAATCCAAGACACGAAGGCTTTTGAGGTTCTCGAGGGAGTCGGGTATAGGGCCCACGAGATTGCAGTCGTTGAGCCAGAACGTTTCGAGGTTGGTAAGTTGCCGATGGAGGGAGAAATGGGCGAAGGGTGGAAGGGGTTGTAGGAGAGGTTAAGCGTTTTGAGGGAGGTGATGTTGAAGAGAGAAGGCGGAACGACGTCGTTGAGGAGGTTGAATATGAGGGAGAGAGGGTTTGGAGGTTCTGGAAGGTTCCGAAGGAGGGGGAACAAGGTTGGAGAAGTTGTTGCCGGTGAGGTCGAGGTAGCGGAGGCTGGGGAGGAGGGGGAGGGTGTGGGGAGGGTGCCGATGAGGAGGTTCTGGGAGAGGTCGAGGTGGAAGAGAGGGGTGCAAAAGGATATTTGGAGAGGGAGGTTTTGGTTGTTAGAGTTGTTGAAGAGGATGATGGAGTGAGGTTGGGGAGGCGACAGAGGAAGGTGGCGAAGATATTCTCCTTTAATATCCTTCCCTTGGTTTAAGGTCTTTAGTTACTTCCTTTCCCCTCTATTTCCGTTCATGGGTACTTGAAATCCTGAGATGTTTAATACTTTAACTTGCTTTGTTTTTTATTATCTTATGCTTCTTTCTTCCATTGCCACCTATATGCCATGAATTTGATGAGATAAGATAACGCCACAAAGCTTTTTTTTTTTACTTTATCTTCTTTTAGGGTTATTATTATATCAGGAAGCTGGCAGATCTTAGCTACCACAAAAATGCCAAGAAGTGCAAAGAGAAGTTCAAGAACATTTTCAAGTACCATAAGAGAACCAAAGAAGGGCGAAGTGGGAAATTAGAAGGCAAAACTTATCGCTTCTTTGATCAATTACAAGCTCTTGAAAACAACCTTGATATCCATGGTATCCAATCCCCAACAAGAGTGTGTGGCGAGGGAAGAAGCGTGGAGAATGCAAAAGATGCAAAGGATCAACAGGGAGAGGGAGATTCTGGCACAAGAGAGGTTCATTGTTGCAGCAAAGACGCTGTTGTTATGGCATTTTTGCATAAGATAGCCGAACACATCAACAAGAAAAAAATAATCTTGAGCCAGCATTGAATACCAACAACAACAGGAGTTTATCCATAAGCAACATTTACTATCGCGGTTGTTGTTAACAACCGCGGTGGTATATCCAATACCACCACATATCACCGCGGTTTTTACTATAACCGCGATGCTATATTCTTTTTTTGCTATTTTTTGCCCATTTTGGGCATTTCTTGGTAGTATGTTATACTTTCCAACGCAGTTATACAACCGCGGTGGTAACTTTAGTACTTTTTATCGTGGTTGGATCTACCACGGTTCCAGAACCACGATTGTAAGCATTGTAGAACCGCGATTAAATGTGTTTTTTCTACTAGTGAAAGTATAAAGAGAAAGCTTCTTCATCTTGTTCACAACTTGGTTACTTGGTTTCTACATCCCAAGTTTTTGAGTATTTATAGACCATAAAGAGTGCAAACAATGCAGAACTATTTTCTTGTGGTTGGAGGTATATGAAGTAGATGAAGACAAAAATATCACTTTTGACCATCCATAGATCAACCGGCTTGTGTCCTTTGTCTCTTATTCAAAAAGAGTTGCCTACCCTTGTTAACTTTTGTTCTGGAATCATATGAAGTAATTTGTAAGAATTATTAGAATATAACTATAGGAAATAGATTGGACCACACTTAATAAAATAAATGTACTGGAATTAAAATATTTTGTGTGATTTAATTTGTAAAAATTATTAGAAACATATTCAAAACTTTAAAAAAAGTTAAGATAAAATTTGTAAGCTCATATATCACGAATATTTAAGTTTGGTTTCTGATTTACAAGACTTTGTTGAACTAAAAGAATAAGTTTAGACTTATAAGGAGTCCAATGAAAGACTAAGTCAACAAGTACATTCACTTATTAATATTGTCCAAACATTACTTTCACTGGATGTACAAACCATATTTTAATAAGAACAAGAGCGACACCAATCATCACAACATGAACGAGGATCATAAGAGAACAATGAAGACCAAAATCAAGATCACGACAAAGATGGATATCCTCACTACTCTAATTATTAGGCAAACAATTTTCATTTAAACTTTTGCACTGTAGTATTTGATTAATATTTGTTTTCTGAATTTAATGTGAATCATATGTTATTGGACCGTTATATATGTATTATCACTACTTGGTTTTATATTATATGTGGATTATTACTTCATTTTTAAATTTAAATATGTTATCACTTGATTGTTAATGTGGTGTTTAGAACTTAATTTTGGATTATGTGGATGGTCTTAAACTTTTATTTTAGATTATGCCTTACAGGACAAAAAATAAATTTAGAATATTTGTAAAATATTTTTTTTTATAACAAAAAATATTTAGATACGGAATTACATAGGAATAGGTTATCTACGGAGTTACATACAAGTTATTTACATAAGGATTTACTTACAAATTTGAAAATTTTGAAAACGAATATTACGACCTTTCACACGGATTTTTTTTCATATGTAGTTTATCTACATAATATTTCGCATGTAATCCCGTAGATAAATTACATACGAAAAATTTCGTATGTAATGTGCATTGTAGTTATCTACGACATTACATACGAATTATTCTATATATAAATTATATGTGAGAAAAATTCTATGTATGAAGTATCGACGTCACATTTATAAAAATATTTCTTTCCATATATAATTTGTTAGTAATTATTGTTTACATATGAAATTTAGACATTATCTACGGATTTTTCCAAAGATAAAATTGATTTTTTTATAGTGTAAATTTAATTTTGATGACTTATTTTATTTCATATTCAATATTATGACTGTAATGTTGCATGTAATGTGAATTATTTAATTTATTAAAATATTTTAATGTTTTGATAGGACTTTCTTATGGACAACATTACTTTTATGAAGCACTACAGGAAAACTATTAAATAGTGTGGGCCAAAAGCCTATGCAAAACACCTAAAACCCATGCATATGCGTAGGCATAACGTGGGAAAGAGACCCACGCTAGTTTGGTTGACGCAAAGCAAAGATAGTGTAGGCTGGTTAGGTGGAGGCTACCTTGCGTGGGCTACACCTACGCAAGCTCACGCTTAATTAAATATAATAAAGCATGGTGGGTTAGACCCATGCAGAAGTTGCATAAGCTTGCGGGGGCTGGACCCACGCTTAAAATGTAATCATGAAGGCAGCGTGGGCTGAGCCCTCGCACATGTAAATTATTAATATTTTATTTCGTGCAGTTTGCGGGGGCCTGACCCACGCTTATAATAAAATAAATAATTTATTTCGTAGCTTGCAGGGGTTTAGCCCTCGCATTAGTAAAAAAAAAATAATATATTATTTTTATTCTTGCATGAGCTTGACCCTCGCATGATGTGAAATATTAAATATTTAATTGGCGTCAGCGTGACCTTAGCCCAAACAAACAACAATTTAAAAAAAATTAAAAATTTGGAAACCAAATCCTGAAAATCAGAAAATATCCACTAACAAGAATACACAAAATTCCATTATAGTCCATTTTGAATTAAAATACTAAATTCTAATTATAGTCCATTGAAACACTAAACTACACAATGTTTAAAAATAAAATTATAGTTTTAAAACAAATGAAAAAAAAAAAAAAAAACAAGAAGGCCA
>Ga0209700_107695_pt1 | contig 14793 bp, 6 predicted proteins | sample SiratroredBW_FD_187528 | JGI IMG/M metagenome (GOLD analysis project Ga0209700, IMG submission 187528) | Root nodule microbial communities of legume samples collected from California, USA - Siratro red BW (SPAdes) (version 2) | ecosystem: Host-associated > Plants > Roots > Nodule | place: USA... | reverse complement strand
TGGGTAATTTGTTTCAGAAAGCTTAATTTTTATGTTATAAATTTAAATTGAATCAGGAGTGTTTCCTATTTTATTGAGAAACCGATAAATGTTTCTTACGTGAACATGTTTGTCTTTTTTTTTTTTCTTTTTGGAAAAAAAAAATATCACCACCTTTCAGGTAGCTTAGTGGTCAGACTTGTCTTTTTACCTTTTGAAGAAAGTTCTTATGCAACATTTGCAAGGTCTGCTTCAGGTTCTATTTCTCTCTTGTTTACTTGATGCTTCAACCAGAAAATCTGAATAGCTTTCATATAACTATTATTTGGTTCTACTGTAGTTTGCTTCTTCCTTTGTTTGTCTCTTTATATTGCATATTTCTTTTGAGGTGCAATTCTTAATTTGCCCCTCATTTCTCTCTTCATTAGTTACCTGGGTAGTTGTGTTTGTCTGTTAGGTTTAAGTATCAGTCTTCTCATGTTCATCGACACATAAAAACTATAATGCTTTTAAAAATTGGTCAGCCAAAGTCAATTTATTAATGAAACAATAAAGTCGGACAGGCTCCAGCATATGCTAGCACTATATAACTTACATCACACCACAGGAAATATATCTATTTCTATATAGTATATGCATGTCATTCATTTAGTTGACATTCTATTTCTATATAGGAAATAAGGTCTTGGTCATGATTTCATGACTATGTTACTAATATTTTATCTAGACCTCCTTTAGTCTTCTTTTATAAGCATATCATACTGAGTTCCTTTCTTATTTAAGAATAAATTTTAAAGTGTTTTTGGTGGTCATTCCTGACAGGAGAATATCCAGGAAAAAGCAAGAAATTGGGAAATGGCTTGACGGAATCCCTTAAGTTAGTTTTGTTGATTGGTAAGTCTTTTCATTTAATTTCATATTTTAACTCTACATATTTCTTAGTTTTCCTATTATTCAGTCGAAAGGAGTTGACTCTGGTCCTTGTTTGAAGAAAGATGCATTTTTACCTGCATCTTAGTTTGACTATGAATAATCAATGCTTCTGCAAAGATTGCAAAGTAAGAAATGTTGATGTTGAGTCTAACTCAGAATAGTTCACTTAAGTTGCATCTAGACATATACTACATAATAAGCATATTTGATGGTATGTTGCGTAATTGCCTAATATTCAATTTTCTGTAAAATGTTGTATTGACTATTGACCAACATTTTTCTGTTGTGTATGAATAAGAAAACTTAAAGCTAGATGCTTCTCTTTTTACCCAGTATGAATTTCTTTTGTGAGAATTTATAAAAAGAATGAAACGCTTGAATCTAACTTTTTGAGACCGTTACCCTTCCCCTTGAATGAGCATTGAGTGGACATGCTAGACAAGATGAATTAGGAATGTGTGCATTAGAGAGAAAGTTGAGTAGCGCCTGCCATGAAAAAGAATGGTAGAATTTCTTGTTTTGGCTTGTGTGGAGAAAACAGAGAGTAGACCACACGGAAGGTAGTCCTAATGGCTAATGGTGGACGTAGAACCATGGATAAGACTGAGTAAAACTATTTGCCAAACTATTAAGAAGGATTTAGAAGTCAACAATTTGCCTTTGTAAATGAATCACCTTAGAATACTAGGGCGATGTTTGATTCATGTAGCTAACTTTATGTGTAATAGGAAAAAGACTTGTTTGTTGTTGCTGTTAACCCTTCCCTTTGGAAAAAAAGTAAAAATAAAAGAGGGATATCACTGTGTGAAACGAGTTCCTTTTAGCTTGACCTCTGCTACTAGTACCGCATTCCACAGGGAAGAGCCTTTGCATGAGAAACTGAAAAAAAATGTGGTCTGCTTGGTGATTGATATTTGTGTACATATAATTTGATGCAAACAATAATACTAGATTATCCTGTAATGAGGATGTTATTTAAGGCATAGATCTGGTTTGCATAAAATTAGGAATATTTGTAGCTTTTGTCATCTTAATGGCTACCATACAACCTTTTTGGTAACAAGCAACAATCATGTGTAGCTGCATGACGCTATCTGAGTCTAGGTACCCTGCATAATTTTTTTCTCCCTAAAAGTCAAATTGAACCACTTATGTAATTGTGACGACTAAAAAAAAGTTGTGGACATATCTATTATGTAGTTAGCTCAATTGTGTCCCCCAGGAAAAATATGTTTTGGACATGTTTTGTTTTACCTTAAATTGAATATATTTTTTTTTGTTTCTTTTGTGGTACAATATCCAGCCTTTATTTTTTGCAGGCCTTGTTTTTATGGCATTTGGTCCAAGTTATTCTTATTCACTCATTAGATTGCTTTATGGTGAAAAATGGAGTGATGGAGAAGCGTCAACTGCCCTCCGCTGTTATTGCTTTTATGTCATTGTTTTGGCCATGAATGGTAATCTGCCTTGTCTCTTGTTACTATTTATTTTTATTCTAAGTGCATTGATCGTTTGCAGGTTACAAAAATAACATCTCTTGTTTATTATTCTTCATATAATCTAAATTTTTTGCATACATTGTTTTATGGGCTCTCTATTTTCTAAATTTAATAACATCTAATGGAATTATTAAAGGTGTTAGATATGCTCTATTAGCAGTTAGATTTTGTCTGGATAAACTTCATAATTATCTATAGGAAAAGATAAAAAAGAAGTTAAAATGCAATGAACTTCTTCATAAGCTAATATCAATGTGTGTGCCTTTGTACTAATTGGAGTCTAGTCCCCATGAGAGTTCTGGGAATCATTTGTACTCTTTTATGCTAATAGAAACTTTTTATTCTATAATTCTGAACCAGTTTCTTTCAAAATGGTAGTTAAGTAAGTAACAACTGAAGGATGACTGAAAATGGGATAATTTTGAAGCTTTGGGAGGGGGCTATACTTGAATTTGGGTATGGCTGGAGTAAAGTGAGAAACCTACTTATTTATTCCATACACTTGAAGGAAGATCGTTTCTTATTAGATTAATGTATTCTCAGTCAAATTATCAATTACCATTTCTGCTTGTAGATTTGATTTACTTGAATGCCCAATACCTTCTGATAAAATAGGTTTTTGCTGAACGGTTAGGGTCTTTGACTGACTAGCATTAATTAAAAACTCATTTTACATTTACTTAATTTCCTTGTTTTTGACTTGCTAAATGGTGGATTAAATTCTTTAATCTCGTTATTATAATGTTCCTTGCTTGCTTCAGGAACCTCTGAAGCCTTTATGCATGCAGTTGCAACAGAGAGCCAACTCAAGCGTTCAAATGATTCACTACTTATATTCTCGTTGATCTATATAGTTTTGAATGTCCTGCTAATAAGGTTGGCTGGGGCAGTTGGCTTGATAATGGCAAATTCCGTCAGTATCCTTTCTACCTTACCGTTATTTATTTCATGCTATTTCACAATTTACGTTTGTTCCTCATGGAAAACCAAGTGGCTCAAACATTTCAGTTATTATTTATAACCTATTGATCAAATGAAGGTCAAAAGAAAATTATGATGTAAGTGAGAAAGAGATGAAAAGTGAAAATAATAAAAGGCATTCATAACCAAAAAGATAAAGATAAATTGAAAGAGAACCAAGTAAGGGTAATGTTCCATCTCTTGGGTTAATTGTGTATTTTACTCCCATAATTATTATTTTTAAGATATTTATTAACATGCTGAATTGAATTCTAAATGCATGTTAATAGCCTATAAATAATCCTCCTCATATTCCAAAAAATAAATAGGAGCATAAACTATTAATTGATGATTTTGTGCCTGCAAGAAACAATGATTAGGAATTTGTGTATTCTGGTATTAGCATTGGCTTTTCAGCTCTTGATTATGGTTGGTGATAATATTAGCAGTTGTTACATATTTTTATGACTCCATGTTCTATAATGGAACGGCCGCTGTATTGTCTAATAGCTTGTTTCTGAATCTTATCGAATGTTTTGCCTAGATAAGTAATGCTGATAGCATACCAATTTGTTATTTTACTGCTGGACTCAGATACTTCTGTTATAAGCTACTAAAATCTATTGTCATTGTAAGTTCAACTATTACTAGCATAGCGATACTGTTGGATTTCTACAAATGTTCCTGCGTTAATCTCCCAAGAATTTTATGTGGTTCCTGTCAGTTCAAACCTATGATTTCCCTATTTAATTTTCATAATTTGTTGAAAAAAAAAAGTTTTGTTTGGTTACTTGACTTGACTAAAGATATGACCCTGAGGATTTTATACTCTGCTATATTCATAAAGAATTACTTCCAGGTATGGTGGCTATTAGCTTTGGTTGGCTGACTGTAATTTGATGCTGATTCCTCTGACCTTGGATTTTTATTTTTTTGTCCACAGGGATCTTCCTCATTTTCTTTCTATGGATGTTTGCCGAAAGGATGGATTATTCTGTTACTTTCAGGCATAATCACTCTCATTTCTGAGAATGTATTTTTGGACCGAGATAATTTCTGGCCATCATTCATGGTCCATTTCTCTGTTGGGCTTGGTTGCTTCTGTGTGTCATCATACGTGATGTATATTCATCTTTCCTCTAATTTGTTTACTTCGAAGATCTTGTGTTGAATATATTTGTTTTCTTTTGTTTCCTTCTTTAGTTAAAATGCTTTTCTTTTTGTCCTTTAGCTATTGCCGGGAAAAAACTTTCATCAGAAGACTTATTCGCTTTAATGATCATGTGGACTGAAGACTTCTGCAATGTAACTTGGAGGTGAGATTTGTTTCTTTGAAACAGTGACTTTTTTAAGATTTATTTTTGGACATGATAAATGACAATTTTGGTGCAGTTAGTGGAAGATGATGGAGTGTCAGTTAGTTTTCTATAGGCTATATACCCCAAGCAGCAGAATAGTGGCAGACATAACCTCACCGGTTTCATTTTTGGTATATGTATAGTATTTACTTTAGCCATGTTTTTCTATAAAATATTGACACGATGAATTCAAAATGACAGTTTATTGAGGTTTCTGCTGTGTCTATTTATTCAAATTCTTGTCGGAGTAAAGCAGTGTGTGTGGTGTAAGGTGTGCATGACAAATTTTGGTGCGACGTTTATAAACACAGAAATTAGTGTTTTCTATTATTCCCAAAATTCTTACATATTTCGTGGAAGGTTTCGTATTTCATCTTACGATATATGAATTACATTCATTTTGAAATAAAGGAGATTCCGCATGCGCGCTTCGTGCTAGTGGTCATAATGTTTAAAGTTGAAAAGTTCGTTGGATTTTGCTCGTTGCTTTTTGTATAAATATAGATTCGGCATAATTGCTTTTCATTATGATTTTGTAGCTTAAAAATATCTATAATCTCTTTGAAGGACAAAGGTGGTGTAACAAAAGCATATATTTCTGAGAGATGATTGCTCTTTGGTCCAGCATTTTGGATTTCCAAATTGTAAATTTTAGACCAAACAATCTGCTTATAACACCAGCAGCATCAAATGTCTCCAGGATATGAGGGAGGGGGTGTCAAATTTTGAAGGTTTTATGAACTTTTGAATTGTTTGTTGTGGTATTTTTCGATTACGAAACACCTTTCTAATGACGATATAATCACAATATTCCAATGGCTTTATTGTATATTCATTTCAAATGCTTTTATATAACTACTACTGCAATGCAAATAACTTCTAAAATTTAAAAAGTATAATTATAATAAAATATGTATATTAAATAGTTATTTATTTTTCTTATCTGTCTTTTTTAAAATAAATTTGCATACATAGTGCTAAATAAAATAAGAGTTTAATTTCCATAATCACTTGTGAAAATAGTTAAATTATTCTTAATCATCATATTATTATTTATTATTTGTTTACTAGTAAAAGGTTATCACAATTTTAAAGGTAAAATTATAAAAGAAAAAAGTGTACACCAAAATATATCTTCTTTTCTAACTGTGATAGATAAAAATAGGCTAAAAAATAAGATAGAAGATTAGGTGGTTAAGGTACGTTTAGACGATTTTTTTCATAAGTTCTTTTCAAAAGAGATAAACAAAAGAAATTACAATCAACTTTTCATAAATTCAAACTAGTTTATATATATATATATATAGTCATAGTTTTTCTTATTTTTTTAATATATATATATATATATATATATATATATATAAGTTAATTTTAGTTTATGAAATTCATTTTTTACAGTAATTAGTTTATAAACTTCTCCAGACATGTTTGATTTTAACAGGGATCTCCATAAAATTTGATATTAACATTTTAATTTTTGAATATACTTTAAAAAATAAAAATTAAATTATCTTATTAAAAATAAAAATAAAAATAAAAAATTAAACAAATTTGACTTAATTTATTAAAAAATGCATTCAGAAAGTAAAGGAAATTTAAATACAAAATTCAAATTTCAATTTTTTTTTTAATTTTTTTTTTATCCAAACACATCCTTATATTGTTTGAATTTTAATTAAAATAGGATAAATTATACACACACTTGTCTGATTTCTTAAGAAATCATATTATACTCTTACCTTTTCTAAGGCATATTATAATCCTCCTTACAATGAAATAAATTATATTGTATATCTCTGATATTTAAGAGACACATAGTGTAGATGTTAAGCAGATAAAGACATTATACGAAAATTTCAAGAAATCACAGATGATGTCACTGTGTTTTAGAACATCTTTCTCTCTCTATTTTTAACATTATTTTACTCTTTCTCAGTTCAAATTACTGCATGAGATGTGGTAACAGGTAACAGGAAAGGTACACAGTATATTGATGCATACTGTTAGGGTGCTAGAAGAAAATCAAGGGAAATCTCACTGTGTAGAATCTAAAAGAAAGAGTAAGCTAGTACAATTTTATTACAGGGATAAGAGTAAAAAAGAAGTGAGATCAAATGTGTGGCTTCCCATTCACTAAATGGAGTTTCTTGAGACAATACTTCTAAAACTAGAAATTGAACAATTCTTATATCTTAATTGAAAAAAAAAATTGAAAGGAAAAACAAATTGGTAACACTTGTGAGGAGCATAGATATGTATCTGTCAGTGAATCTGTCATATGGGTGATTCAAAAGTCAACACCAATCAACCAAAAAGCAAAGCAGAGATGAAGGAGATGGCTAGAAAGAAAGCAAGGTGATGATTCATAGGACACCCAATGTCACTACAAATTATCAACAATGGTAATTATAATCTTTGAAAGCTTAGAAAAAAAGTAGAAGGAGCAGATGAAGCTTATGATTAAAATGCAGACCAGGATTTAGACTAGCATCCAACCATCAAAATGAGTATAAAGTGAGTTTCATCTTCTAAACAAAATGATGTCATTTTTTGAGTTTTGCTTAAGAAGTTGGATTCCTTGGTGGACTTCACCACAGTTTGGTTTTTTTGCTTTCCATTGCATGGCTGCCCCTGACACATGATCACCAAGATTGAAATCAAACCCAGAAAAGATCACTAAACTTTTGGTGCCAATTCTTCAACTTTACAGTAATGAATATTTTGGAAGATATGCTTAGACATATATTTATGTAGTTGATTAAGAAAGTGTGAAAGGGTGTGAACAACATTTTAGTGGCATGAGGATGAAATGGTAAAGTACATTTAGTTCATGCCATTATTTAATCAGAGAAACCAGCAACAAAACAAAAAGAATGACACTCTTTGTCAATGAAGTCAAGCCTTGTCAATTCTCAAAGATATGAGAATCAGAACAACTCAAATAAAACAATTCAAGTGTTACTTGAACTTCGGCTTAGGTGGTCCATTTTTCCTTTCCCCAGCAATATTCATATGTTTGCATTTTCTTTAATATCTATGATCAACCCAAATTTTGTTCACTGATCAATTGGGATTTGAAAAAGAGAAAAAATTGAAATCCAAAATGTTGTTTGGAGCAAGATTGAATATCATGATGCATGCAGAGATAAATGAGTGTAGTGTTAATTAATAAACTGCTGAAGTTAAGAAATGATTCAATGTGTTACTATGCAAACACTGGCCCAGGCGTAGACATTATTGACCAAATATATAAACATGAAAAGGAAAGTTGAAGAATGTGACAATTTTTTTAACTTCATTGAGATTTTAGGGTCTTTCTCTCTTAAAAAAAAGAGTCTAAATTCCATTAGCATTATGCTTTGTGACATTACTTTAGAAGGTATAAATCATTTGGCTGTCTATTCATCACTTCCCATACACAGCAAATAACTAGCGGTGCTCTCTCATATCTCATGTTAAAGCATCTTTTTTTGCAACAAACACCATATGAATATGATAAAACATGGCATGTAATCATTATAAGAGGACCCTACACTCTTAACTTCTCTTCATAACTTTGCTTTACTTAAATTCCCCTAAGCCTTCATAAAGCTTCACCAACAACCAAATCAAAGCTTTCAAAATCCTCATCACACATGGATAGATCTATCATCTATCTCCTAATTATCTTCTCTAACTTTTCTAATTTGCCAATAAAAAGTTTGGTTTATTTTTGGTTATACACAACCAATCTCTCTCCTATTACCCAATGAACCTCTCTTTTTCTTCTCTCCTTTTACTTTGTTTTCCATTATTCTAAGCTAAGTTGGTGTTGTTAACTTCCATCCTTTTCATTGTGATCTCTATTTTTGTTTCTCTCGTCTTCATTTTTTTCTTGTCTTATTTTAATGGTCTCGGTGTGGGCCTTCTACAAGTCTCTCATTATTTTTTCTATGCGCTAATCTAGTCTAAATTTATTCCTCTTTTAAGTTACAATCATTTCACATTTTTATATATTTTATACACACAACTCACCAAACAGTACAAATGCTAAACCAAAAGGTAATTTCCTCTCTGAATTTCATTTGACTTGATTAAATTATACTTCTATACACCATATCTACTAGGCCACATGTATTTAAAAGAGATAAAAGTTTGAAGACAAAAATTATTAGACAATCTGAATCAACATATTTAGTAGGGAACAGTATTCAAATCAATTTTTTTTTTTATAAAATTTACTGTCATGTAATGGTAACTAGCTGAGAAACTAAATTTTCTGATCATGAATGATATGAGCATAGTAATTAAGTTGCTAATGATTGAAATTTAGGAGTGTAACGCACATTCCCTAAGGGGTATAACAGATAAAGTTTATTGTGATGAATCTTGACTTATAGAAAAGGTGTCACATGCTGTTCTTCAAACCCTCATAATTCTGTTCTCCACTTTGATTAGAAATTATGATAATTAAAAAAACATGAAAACAGATTGAGAGAAACAGAAGAGAGAAAGAGGAGGGTGAAAAGTGTTGAGTGAAAGAGTAATATTTAGGAGTGGAATGAAAGGAGAGTGTTACTCTCTGCAAAAAGAATGTAAGTGGGACTGTGATTGGACCCCAAACCCACTTTTGCCACCCTCGTCTCTCTTCACTATGCCTTTCAAACTTTTTCATCATTCCTCTGTGGACCTCTCTCTTCTCTATTCATTTTATGTATTTATTCATTCCCATAACAGTGTCTCTTTTCCCTCTCTCTCTCTGCATGCTGTCTTCTCCTTTTACAGCTTTGGCCTTCTTTCAAACACTTAATATGCTTTCTATAATTCTACCCATAGAATAGGGTAGAATCAATCACAAAATAAAATATATATTTCATACTTCATCTATTCACAAACTATAATCTTCTAAACTTCTACCATTCTTACAAAAAAAAATATTCAATTAATACAAATTTAGTCACAAATAGTTTATAACAAATCATCCTTTTCAAAAGGGTTGTATTTTAAAGTCAAGAGAAGTTGAATGCCATGTGAAAACTTTCTTGTTCTAATAAATTTCAACGAATAATAAAAGAGGTTTTGGGAGAGAATGTCCTAACATTTTTCTTAAATTGTTTTTAAGTATGTTGATAAGAATTTGATTCAGTGTATAAATGGTAGTTCATTAAAAATTAAAATTTTTGTCTTGATGGTAAAAAATATCATGAGTTTACAAATAAAGTCAAATTATAATATATATATATATATATATATATATATATATATATATATATATATATATATATATATATATATATATATATATATAACTCTCTAATTATCAATTCAAATCTTCAATCACTCTTTCGGCTTCAAAACCTATATGCAAAGAATGAAGCTAGACTTTTCAGGAACTGACTTTCTTAAGTAAAATATTAACTTTTATAAACATCACACACTGTCGTACAAAGTAGAATTTGTAAGTCTATAAGTTGAATGAAAGGGTTTATTAATTGTTTGAGAAATAAGGTTATAGCAGGGTTCAGAGATTAATTGATGGGTTGAAAAGGTTTCCTAAGTTACATTTTTTTATTTTGTTATAAGTATCTGTCACATTAACTTAAAGGTGTTAAACAAAAGTTGAAGACTAATATAGAAGAAACTAAAATCTGCAAAAAAAAATAAAAATGTTAAGCGACTAGAAAAATTTCGTAAGAAATAAAAAATTGAAAGCATAACTTATCCAAAAAGTTAATACTTTACTTCCACATTAGATTAGTAATTAGAATGTTAAAATGGGTTGGTGTGGTTTAGATCTAATATACAATAGGAATAAAAATTAATGTTTTACATAAAAAAAATACTATAATTTTAAGAAACTTAAGAGACTTACGTAAAAATTATATTTTTATTAATAACAGATTTTGTAAAGAATTTATGTGAAATATAAGTATCTATCATGCAATCTTACCAAAAAAAATCTTGGGAGCCTTATTTTATTTTAAATTGGTTTACTATCTTACATTTTACTCCAACAGTGAGATTAAGACATCACAATGTCACGCTTAAATATTTTGGACAGTTGTTTCTACTCTAAAATAATCGATTTTAGACCAACATATTTTAATGAAAATTTCTTGTAAATCTTACCCTTAATTAAATCTATGCATTGGTGTTTGATTAAATTTTTATTTATAAATTAAAAACAAAAATCAAGAAATGAGCAACATATCCTATACCAATATAAAATATTGTGGAAATGTGTTTTATTTGATTCATGGTGATGTTTTTACACCTCTAAAGTGTAATTTATAGAAAGTGGCACATATTTTTTTTACTACTAATTAAAGTTAATTGGAGACTGCAAAATTATTAGTAACATTCATCAAATTTTGGTAAATAGTAAGAATGTGAGTAAAAGAGTGTATCTACATTACTGTTCCTGAAGTGAATAATTTGGATGCATATGTTTGGAAGAGTAACATTTTGGACATTCTTTTTCATTTTCAGGTGAAATATGAATCAAATACTTGATATGAAACAATTTGGTCTTAAAATGTTACTACAGTGAGATAAGTAATGCGAATAGTAAACGTGAGACCCTTCATAAATCACAAAACTAGGGAAGTCACATCATGAAGTTTCTAGAGCAGAAAGAAAGCCAGCATCAGAAAAAACTTTGCGGTGATGTCAGGGCAGTGAACACTGTTGCAGTTCCAACTCACAACAACCTGTTTTGTGTGTCCACAAGTGCATATAGGTCACTGTTTTTTCACATATTTTGTTATGTTTTGATGAATGGTTGGAAAGAATAGAGACAAACTTCAAATTGGTAGTGAGTGAAGTGAAGAGAAAAGCTGAGAGGGTGAAAGAGTTGAAGAAATTGAGAGGGAATCACGCGTGGGGTGGGGAAGGATAGCTTATCATAACCATCATGGCATGTCACATGAGACAATCAAAAGGGTAGGGCCATAAGCATTAGTCATGCGAACAAGCCTCATTGATGGATCATCCATGCTCACTCCTACCACCTACTCATGCACCATCTGCTTCTTATCACACTCTTTGGCTTTGGCTATTGCCATTGAGTGTGCCTCCAGTACCATGCCTATGCAAAATGCATATTTCAATTGCTCAGTAATAATGATTACAAAGCATGCATGGAGTGCAAAACTTTGAAGCTTGCATGAGAGAAAAAACATAATTGTAGAGTTGTGATTCATAATATATAGGGGGCTATATTTGTTTTAGCTGGATGCATTTAAGTCTGGTCCATTTATTTCAGACATGTTCTGAATCATGCATTTGAGAGTATAGTATAGTCACCATGCAGATTCAGACAGTTCCTATAATGGTGGCAAAACCAAACTACTAAGTCACAAGTACCACCTATATTTGAGTAGTTAAACTAATTCCTCTCCAAAGTGGTTTCATGTTTCATTTTTGTTTATATAAAAGGAAAAATCTACATTCCTGACACAAAATGACACATTTTGAACAAGCACATACACTTATCATCAATTTCAAACAAAAGTTCTGATAAAAAAATGCATATATCAGTAAGATGAAAAAATAAGGAGAAGTTCTGACATAAAAATATTTATGGTGGTGCTTGTAATAAATGAACACAAAAAGAGAGATGAAGGTATGATCCTGTAACATCCTAGGGAGAAAGTGTGAAGGGTACAAGGGAGACAGGTGAAAGGGGTTGTGGTGCCCACAATAGCACTCTCCACCAAACCAATGCTCCAAATGGGTCCCACTTCCTGCTGTGAACTGTGGCGTGGCCTCTTCTGCCAATGTTGTTAGCCCCACTCCACACACACAGACATGTGCCTATCTGAACCTCACTTTTGTTTTCTATTACCTGTTTTGGTCATTTCACCAAACCTTTGAACTCATTTTTCAAGTTTCGAAATGTCCCAACACCTCAACACTTCTTGCCTTTACCATACCATGTTTCTGCACTAACCTTCCCTTTCTTCTAAGATTCCTTTCATACGTAGCAAATGTACATGAATACATTATACTAGCCCTTTTGCCCTCAAAACAGTGACCATATACATACATAGTACATACATACTATACGAGTACGTACGTAGTTTTCTCCTTGCATGCATGACGTCACCCTCTTTTGTTTTTTCTTACAATTTGTTCCTGTTCTTGTTCTCATTTCATTCTCCATTATCGCTTTCATGTGCATACTTGGTTAGGATAAGACATGCACGGACACGTGGTCTCTGCTCAGGCTAAGATTAGTAGATGACGAAAGCTCTTCCATGTAGATTTCTTGAACCGTGAAAGTGTCTCTCTCACCCTACAAATTGAATCTGGTGCTAAATGAAAGAGAGAAAAAACAATAAGCATGTAGCTGTTAATCCAAATTGCTCCCTATCATTTTATGACTCCAATGTTAGCAGATTCAGAATGAACAGGTATTAAAGGTATGTAAAAGAGGAATGTGAACTGCGACCATGCAGGTGAAAAATGATGTATGGATATTTCTTGCAAACTGTCAAAAACCTGTTAGACCAATTCACAGAGAAAAGAAAGAGAAATATAAATATGATGAAAAGTTCTATGATGTAATAAGAAAACAACGAAAATATTAACTAAGTGTTACGTATGTGTTTACATACTATACAGTGTTTAAGAATGAACACATATTTTTAAGAAAATATACTTTTGAGTGATTTCAACTTCTAAGAATCACAGATGTATGTATAACAAGAAAGAAATGTTTTTCCTTTTCCCTGTTAATTTAAAGTAAAATGTTTCATGATACGTCACGCTAGAACAGACTAGGATTTCAATTGGATGTTTTATAGGTGAAATTTTCCAGAAATCGTAACCTATTATGTTTAAAATATTCTGTTAATTTCAGCTTTTATGATCTCATGAGATCAATTTTTTATTGGGTCAGGTTGAAAACGTGTACTATTAAACACGTTCATGTATCATATAGTCGACAAATTATGCATCATTAGTTAAGAAGGGTTCTTTTTCTGACATCACTCATGTTCTGTTCGCAAAACTATGCATGCAAATCCTCCAACTAGTACGGCACAATTAGCCTTTTTGGCGTTTTTACGCTTATTCTTATAATAGTAAGCATTTCCTGGTCCCTTCTGCTACTTAGCCAAACCAGTTAATCGACACATACATCTGAATTCTGATTCCTATATTCTCTGTCCGGTGAGTTTTGTGTGTAACATAGTTTTTTGTGTAAAGTAATTTAAAAAAAAAATAATATTTATTCTAAAATTATTTGTGATGTGTGATATAGGTAGATGCCAAAATGGTTCTTAATTAGGTGCCTGCATAATTGATTTATGTACATAACATAATAGTAGTACAGCACTGGTAACAGTGAGAAGAATAAAGATATTGAGACATGCGTTTTAGCGGAAGAAAAAGATGTTGGATGGCAGTATATGATGAACTCTAAGAAATTGGGATGAGGATGATTGTGTTTGAAGCTTTATTCTTATCTTAACAAATACTTTAATGACGTTAATGCTACAAAGTAGTAATTGCTCATCATAGTTTGCTTTAGTGAAGTCAAACTGTGCAAAAGCGACAAAATTTAAGCATATTCGGTATTTAATATAGTACCAGTAGTAGTATTAGTTAAGCATCACCAATGAACCCATCATTGTAACACTCTCTTTTTCATTAATGCTTGGGAATTGGCAAAACCATTATCTTGAATTTCAAACACCCGCGCCAATTCACCTCAGAGAATATGCTTGCATTTTATTTTTCTTTTCTTAGTCTTTAAGAACTCTTTCTACAAGACAATGACCAATTCCTCTCAGGGTCTGTCTCACCAACCACATTTCGTTCTAATAAATGCATATAAAATAGTGTCGGGTGTAACTGTTAATATGTTAGATTCGTTTATGAAAGAATTCATGGTGTTTAGTAACATTTTCAGTAACGAGAAAAAAGGTTCTAACTTTAGTAAGGGGGTACCACAGAAAAAAAAAAAAAAGTGTTACATATTATCTTTCCGTAATTGGGCAAAAATTTTGGAAATAACATTATTAAAAAAAGTGTGAAACTGATAGATGGTATAAAATAGAACACGGTCAAATGGGGTGACA
>Ga0209700_107689_pt1 | contig 14811 bp, 6 predicted proteins | sample SiratroredBW_FD_187528 | JGI IMG/M metagenome (GOLD analysis project Ga0209700, IMG submission 187528) | Root nodule microbial communities of legume samples collected from California, USA - Siratro red BW (SPAdes) (version 2) | ecosystem: Host-associated > Plants > Roots > Nodule | place: USA... | reverse complement strand
ATATATATATATATATAGCCTTTTTTTATGTGAAAACTTATTTTCTTTAATTGACAATACATTGTTGTTTTTTCATCTATATTCTATATAAATAAAACACATGCAATGTACTTAGAAGTAGTTTGTGAGTGTTAAAATTGATTTGGAAACCTTTCTTCCCTTAACTGTGAAGACCCGTGCATGTCTTTGCAGGTAGGTGAACTTCTCTTGACCTATATATATATCAGAATATTATTGCCCAAATTCATCTAAACAGATACGTTCGGGTAACCTTTTCATCAGAGTTGAAAACAGCGTTCTCAAGATTGGCAACAATCAAATTACATTACGAATTGCTAATTTGTCATGCATGCATGCACCATTTCTATTTCTATTCCATAAATTGCATGTGATTTTTTTTTTTTTTCAGGTAATGAATGGTACTTAAAGTATGGGACTGATATGGGGAATCATGAGTGCAACTTTTATTTGGTCATAGGAATGGCACCACCATTATTGCCCAATGGGAATACATGTAAGTGGAGAGAGGAGGATAGGGTATGCATGGTATATTATAAATATTGAGGGCATCTTCGAATTGAGAGCATAAACACTTAAAAAGAAAATACCATTCATAAGTTAAGATTAAATTATACATTTATCTCAAAAATTAAATATTATAAAAACTATATTTTTATATAAAAAATTTAGTGTATAAAAAACTCATTCAAATTTTCCCCCTGTCCTAAATTTCTTTAGAAAAAATTTGCTAAATATGTTTTAACTCTAGAACGTCTTCTCATCATGTGACTAAATTTACGATTTAATGCATCTTTTACTTGGATGTGGATGGATGCATCCCGTGACCTTTTTGTGATGATAAAATATTTCTTTTAATTGTGGTGAGTTGCATAAAAATACCGTATATCTGTTTTTAACCTCTATTACAAAAGGATTGGTGGTTTTTGACTTAGATGATATTTTAGTACATATCAAATTTCAGATTTTAACTCCATATTTATTTTCACTTTCTGTCTTTTATTTATTTTTATTACTCTTATTTAGTTTTTATGAGATTAAATAATTTTGTTGTTGTTACTCAATTTTAATCTTTCTTAAAAGCAAATTATTAAAACTTAAAATAAAAATATATGAGAAACTAAAAATTGACTTTTTTTTAAAAGACTAAATATAATTGGTGGGGTGTTTCTATAATCATTAAATACAATTATTTCATTTTATAGGTAGTTATATAATAAAATGTAAACTTATTATGCTACTAATTAGAATAGAGTAATTCATTAATAATTAACAAATTAATTAATTATTTTTATATATAAAGGAATGATTGTAAAACTATATATAAAAAAGTATTTAATATTTAATACATTCTTCATTTAATAAATAAATATGTTTTAAAAAAACTCTAAGATGTTCAAGAACTCAAACCAATAATAATAGATACCAATAAACATTACATCCATGCAAAGATGCTGGCCTAAACAACAAGACAGAGTTAATTAAACTTGAACATGAACATAATCTAACAGTAAACATAAACTTGAACATAAACATAATCTAACAGTAAACATAAACTTTAGCATAGAAGTTATTATTTGCTTTCACTTTCAAACACGAGTCTCCTCGCACTGGGCAGCAGACACGTAAAGCATGAATTCAGGATCGGACTCGAGTTGCGCCATTGTTTCAGGCGTCAAAACCACCTCCACATCGACGCTACCACCGCCGATTTTCCCGGGAAACGCAGACATCTTACCGTCAAACTTGTTCGCTCCGCCGCTCCGCACGGCTATGGGCGGCCCCCATCCAAAATCATTGTCATACATCGGAAATCTTGGCGAACTTCCCATCTGCACAGTGGCACCGTCATGGTTCCCTAACTCGTAGCACTTCGGCTCACGCTCCCAATTCTCCACGTTACGCTGCACCGTATTGCTATCAAACTCCTTCACGCTCCTATTCAGCTGCTCAGCGCACCATCGAAGGTCCTTGGACACCACATCACCCACTTTTGCACACGTGGTAATGCTCTGAAGCGCATTCCCGAAGTAACGATCCGTCAGCTTGGGCTTCATGCGTTGCCGAATATTAGCTGCTGTTCGAAACGACGTCATTTTAGACTCCTCCATTTTCCTTGCCCTTGTCACGCACTTCCACATCAGTGCGCACAACGATTGGAACGAAGAAATCTCTGTCGTCTCATCCCTTCCTCCTTCTGTTGCTGCTTTCAGTTGTGTGTCGGAGTTCAGCTTCGCCATCAACTCATCGGCAACTTCAACGTTCTCTTCGGTTGACATTTTCCTGCTGCTGTTCACTGAGGCTTTCAGCTTCCGAATTGATTCACCGCTGAAACTGAAGATTCTCTCGCGAAAGGGCGCGTCAACATTGAAGGTCACCTTTATTTCTACGCAAACAAGAAAATTAATTACTCAGCAGCACTCTGCATATAATTTTTAAAGTTGTTATTAAATTTTTAAGAATAAAATTTCTACAACAACATTCGTCCTATATAATTTATATTTTTTGAGATTACGAAGAAAGAAAAAATATAATAATTATTTTTTAATTAAAAAATTATAATTATAAAGCAATTATCTATAAAAATTAAAAATCTTACTTTTAAATAGAGGAATTAGAAAAAAGTTTTCTTTTTATCGTAAGTATTGTCACCTTTTGGCAGTTGAAGCACGACCTTCGAGGTGAGGATGGAATCCCGACAAAAATCCGGGAGCTTAGAGGGAGAAGCGGTTTCTCCTCGCGAAATTACAGCAAAGGTGTTAAGGAAGTTCCAGAGGGTGGCACCGTCGGTGACGGCGTGACAGACAGCAAAACCGATGAAAACGCCGTCAGCGAACTCGGTGACCTGAAAGGCCATGATAGGGGAGGAATGGGCTGTGTAGCTGATTTTGTGGGGGTAAGGGAAGAGCTGCTTGAAGATTGGATGAACATCGGTCGGTGATAGGAGGTCGGCGACGGAGATATCAGCGGCGGTAGCGTGGATGAAATCGACGCCAGCGTCGTTGCATGCGATGTAGACATAGCCGTCAACATCAGTTTTGAGGCGACCTGCAAATGGAGGGAAAAGGGAGAGGGTGTGAGACAGTGCTTTGGTGAGATGAGGGATGAGAGCTTGAGACGGTAGAGATGGGGCTGTGAAGAGACAGCCCTTTTGGATGTAGTGACATAAGAGCATGTTAAGGTCTGAGATAGAGAGTTTGAGATCTCCCAGAGTAGAGTTCTTCTCAGGGACAACTTTGCATTTTGAGATGAAAGTGAGGGAACCACAAGGAGAAGATGAAGAAGACATTTTGTATGTAGCAAAAACAAATATGTCTTCCAAACTCTTGTTTGTGTGGGGAAGAGGAGGATGGGTGTTACTTATTTATACCAACTACCATACCTAAGGATATGTTCAACTTGCATTTCCCATAAAACAAACAATCAACTCTTGTTTAAACGCCTGAAAAAAAAAATTATGGAGGAGTTAAAGAAAGAAAACCATATAAATAAACCAAGAAGCTAGAAAAGACAAAATACTATGTTACTTCATAGGTAGTACAACTTATTTTTTATAATATTTAAGTTTAAAACAATTACTCTTTATTTCAAATATGGTACGTTAGTTATAATTTATTCATTATGTGACATAAGAAAATTAATTAGTAATTAAAGTAATCAGTTTCTCAGTTTAGTATAAATCAATATTATATGTTTATCTTTCCTTAGTTTATTTAAATTTTTTTATAAGAATGGTACAATTGTATACTAAATTTACTAGAATAAATAGATTTGAAAGAAAAAAATTATGAAAATGGATAAATTTATTTGAGCAGCTTGACTTTATTCTTCCTATTTTCCATAAAACACAATTTTACTGGCAATAAAAAAATATTAAAGAAATCGTCAGAAAAAAAAGACAATTTGGTTATGAATTAATTAAGTCATGTTCATTCAACATAACTTTAATTTGAATTAATCAGTTATCTAATATTATTTTTAAACTGAAGTCCTTATAGTAAGACAACTTCAATTATTTTTTTCTAGATTTATGTTATTTCGGTAAATTGAAAATTTTTGTTTTAAAATAAAATAGTGTGTAAAAAATGATTAATGATTTAACAGATAGTTTTACAAAATTGTTTGACTTATTTAAAAAATATTTATATATAAAGAAAGAGAAAAGTTGTTTAACACATTTGTTTTTTTAAACAACTGCTTTTCATTATTGATACATTATATCAATCAACTTATTAAAAAATTCTTTAAATTATTTTAATAATTTACTATAATAATTACCATTCATTTAATAAATAATAATAATTACCATTTATTTAATAAATAGTAAAAATTATTTTACATTTTTAAGCATTTTTTCTTTTCTAAATCATAAATTTTTAATTTATACAAATAAAATAAATATAAAATAATTCAATTGAAGTCTTTATTAGATATGACTACTCTAGAGTACAATAATAAATAGAAATTAACATATATATAACTTCTCTGTCTTATTTTTACACTAAAATTGTTATCCCTAACTATTTCAATCTTAAAAAAAAAAATTAAATCATTGATTAAGCTAAATCAAAGTTATAAATATTGCAATTCATTTCTCATATTTAAATGCGTTATTATTCCAGCTAACTTCTTTGTTATTTTTTGTTATCAATAAAATCATGTTTTATGGCAACAATTTCTGAAAAATAATATCGTGTGACTCTAATTCGATTTATTTATTTTCATAATTTTTTCTCAAATTTTGGTGTGAAATTACACTGTTCCTTCTATAGGACATTTTTTTTTTATTTATTTTGAAAAAACGTTGATGTAGTATTTGAAATATTAAAATTTACTAAAGCAATAAAAGAAGATGTCTACTTAATATTAAAGCTAAATTTAAAGATAATCTTTTAATGTTATTAATTAACTTAATTAAGTGTTTAATTATTATAGATGGTTTAATTGAGCATTATAGAAAGAATAAGAGAAAATCTATTTGAATTTCAAATATAAATTAAAATGTATTTAATATTCTTAAATGAAGAAAAAAAACATTTGACACATACTACTGTGGTTTGAAAATATCTGCAATAAAAATATAAAATTATTTTATTTATAGATACGTAAACAAACGACCTAATATAAATGATCATTAAAAGCAAAATTAATGTCTAAGTCCACAAACCAATAAATAAATAGCATAAGGACAATAAATAACTAGTTATTTTGTTCAACAAACATATTCTATTTTAGTTATTTTTTCTTTTCTTCTTTATAACTTATTTAAGATTTTTGGGTAGAAATTAAAAAAAAAAAAATCAATAATTAGTTTTATTTTAAAAGAGATAGCTATGTGCTTTTGTGTACAGGCAAATTTCTACTTTCTGTGGTATGAATATGTTCCATGTATTAGTTAAAAAATAATTGGTATTATAGTTACAAAATAGTTATATGATTTTTTTATTTATCCTTCTTTATTTTTTTTACTATACAATAAAATTTGTATGTATATTAACTAAAAAATAAGTAAAAAACCTATATATGTAGTAATTAAAAATAAAATCTTAAAAAAAAATACAACTATTAGAAAAAAGAGGTAAGAGATAAGTCAAAAGATCATTAAAAGCGACACTGATTTCACGCACATCAATAAAATAAATAGCAGTTATACCATTTAAATGTTTGACTATTTTCTTTTAAACATCAATACTCTTTCTTTTATTTTTTTAAGTGATTTAAGTTTTTACTCATAAATTAAAATCTAATAATTTTTTGTTCTAATGAAACAGTTATATTATTATTTTTTATTTCTAGTTTACAATTAAAACTCATAATAAATTAGTTAAAGATTAGATTAAAAGTACAATATTAACCAATACACAATTAATATCACATTAAAATTAAAAATAATATTATACTAATTAAAAAAAACCTTCTGAAAATGTAACATTTGAAGAGGAAAAAAGAGGGATTTGAAGGAAAAAAAAGAGGGATTTAATTATATTAACAATATAAATGTATTTTTCCATAATAAACAGCATCTCTATATATGTATAATAGGAGATCTATTATATTAATTTTCGTTTTTTTTTTTCATCTTTTCCATGTTCTTAACTAAATATGTTCTTAACAATTTCGTTTAAATTTATAATTTGCTAGTAATTGAGTTAATCTACAAAGGTGTATATGTATCAGCATTTGTCACATGTTGACCTTTTTCTTCTCCTGTGACAAGCTTTTAGTTGGTGGCAGCCACTATTATAGTTCTGCGGGCCACTGTTATAAATCTGCAACCTGAATTGATGGACCCATAGTCTGCACCATTGCATGTCCAGGTTATGATGATATAAATGCAATTTTTGTAATAAATATTGAAAACTAGGATGAATTTCTTTATAGATAATTTTAAAAGTAAATAATCATATAAACTTTTTAAATTAATCTCTTAATTTTTTGTTTATAACATAACTTAATTTTAATCTATACATATATTTATTTTATTAATTAAAAAATATGAAAAGATTAATATAATTGAAAAGTTTAAGGCAACATTTGTTTGGTTGAGGAACATTTGTTTAATCTATAATTTATTTTTTAAAAAATTATAAGAATTGAAATAAAATGAGAAAAAAAACAGATGTATAATAATTTATGATATTAGTTAATTAAAAATTATTATTAGTATAATTATTATAAATTATATAGTACTTTATAATTAAATAAATTATATTTACTTGTGATATTTATTTATTTTAAATTTCATATAATGAAGTTTGTTATTTGTAACTCAATTTTAGTAATATAATTTCCAATTTAAACATGTGACCATATTGTAAGAACTTTTTTTTAAGATTCTCGTTATCTGATCTAAACTATCAATAAAGTAAATGAATCTATATTATAAATGAATGTATATTATAACATATGTAAACAATGATTTACATGTCAGATTTATGATTCTAAATTTATGTAATTCTTATTATCTAAACAATCATTCAACATAATTTATTTAAATAAAATTATAGATATAAAATAAATGTAAAAATTAATATTTATTTTACATTTATAATAAACATTCACATTTAATCAATTTAAAATACTAAAAAAAAATATATATTTATTTAAAAAAAAAAACTATCTCGGTTGAGTAAAAAAAATTTTCTTTAAACAAAAATCTGTCTGAGAGTAAGGATTAAGTTAAAATTTCATTTTCAATTAAGTCAATAATCATTCACATTCAATTTCATTTTACTTTTGCTTAAGTAAAATAGTACTGAAAATAAAACATATTTTTTTCTATTTTTATTTGAACAAAAATCTTTTCCTTAAATGAAAATATCTAAAAATCAACTTTATGCAAAATTTATTTTTAAAGTTTTACTTCAAACAAATTTATCAAATACAAATTTTAATGCTTTTAACAATTATTACCATATTATTAATTAATAAATACAAAATTTACAATGACCACTACCTTTTGACAGTTATTTGTTTTAAAATTGGTATAGTCCAATTAAAATTTAGCTATTTTATATAATATTAGATTGCCATACTCCATAGGATGGTAATTTATATATGTTTTGCGAGGTATAATATTATACAAAATTATAAAATAATTTTGATCATGTAATAATATAAAATAATTTTTCATATGATGAAAAAAACAAAATAAAATAGGCACAACTTCATTAAAAATTAATATTAACTAGTTAAGATGGGTCTGGTAGGAGAGAGTTTTGTATGTTTAGAAAACATTTTTGGCCTTATGCAGTGGTCCGGGAGCAAAGCATGAGGTTGATGAGAGCAATTAGAAAAAAATATATATAAAAAAAAATGCTAGAATGGAGAAAGAATGAGACTAAACATATATAATAATTATTTCAGAAAAAAAAAATGTTGAGATGCGTGCATTTGAAGGCTTTTAAAACAGAAAATGTTAATCAAATGTTATGGCTTAGTAGAATCAATAATAAACTTAATAGAAAGGAGAATCTCTTAAGTACAATGAAACTTGATTAATAAGCAGACAGACACTAATTATGATCATTTCTACGGGTTAAATTAATATAGAATTTTTTCCATGCTATTTTCATAAGAGAAATCTTTGAAATAAATGAGGTGATCTGTCCTGATTAGCACAGTGAGAATATATGTATATTTCCAAAGGTGGATTGTGTATGAATGAAGTCTCTCGTGTGGTGGAAAGAATGGTATCTTCTTTGAAGTATATTGAATGTAACAGAGACCATTATTCTGTGTCTCAACATACATTATGTGAAGTCCAATCTCCACCACCAAATTTGGCAGAACATTCGAGTTAAAGAAGATCGAGGCTAAAGCAAAGCATCACAACTATATCAAACTATATGTACGACACACTAATTCCTTGACTAGCTACTACCAGAATCCTGTGGAATTCCAGGTTGTGTTGTTTCTGGCATGGTCACTTCTAAAATATTAAAACAATTTTTTTATATATTTATATATTACCATGCATCTGTAGTGTATTTAAGTTAAACTCGACAAGAGAAAACCTATTTTCTACTACTTGGCATTCTCCTTTTCACATTCTTAATTATGCTTTTTGCAAGATATTGAAATTGAAATATGTCAATAAAGCAGAAGTTTTGACTAAGATTGGATAAGCTGTTTGGCAATGTATGGAAATGTGGATTTTTTTGTTAAATTATAAGGCTTGTTTAACTTTATAAAAATAAGTCCTACTTTTAAGCAGAACTTTAATCTTTTTAAAATAAATTGTGACGAAATCGGGTCAAACAACACAACTTTAACTAATTTTTTTAAGTAGATGTAGAAGTGGTACTTCTATGACTCTGGAATTTGTATTTTATTTTAACATTGAGGCTGAAATAGTTTCTACACAAATTTAGGATTTTGTATTATTTTTAATAGAAATTGTTCTTGAAAAATCGATTGTAGTTTATTATGATTTAAACTAAAATCATGTTTGGTTTTTGTTTTTAATTTTTAATCATTTATTTAAATTTTATAATTTAAGAGATGAAGTTAATTTTTATTATGTTAAATTAAGAGTGCAAAATATTTTTTTTTTTTAAATTGGGCAAGCATAATTTATTAACAACTTCAAGTAAAAAAATGCTATTAAATACATAAAGATGTTAAATGAAATTATTTGAAATTCGTTTCACAAGTCATTTTTGATTGTTGTCTAGATCTTCCATGTATGGTTGACTTTTTTGTAATAAAAAATATATAAATTAAAACCATAAATAGAATATTTTAACCCTTATATAAAATTTAATTACAATTTATCAAGTCTTAAAACCTAATATACTATATAAAAATACTGCAACATTCATTCCTGAACCTAATATACTACTGCAAATTTCATTTCTGAACCTAAGATACTACTGCAACAATCAATAAAATAAACTACTGCTTGCTCACATTCATAATTAGATGAATGAATTAGCCAATAATTTTATAAAAATACGAAACCCCTGTATTATAATATTTTACCTCCTCCTAGTAAACTTGTTTTAACTTTCTTTTTCCTTAAGTTTACATAAGAAAAACTATCTTCAATTACTCTAAAAATAAATTGAAAGTTACATCACAAATAAAAAAATAGAATTATGTTTAGAAGTAGAAATTTCATCTAAATTAGTTTAAATTAAACTAATTTTTACAAATAAAATGTTAACTAACAAAAAAATAAAACCTTAAAGTTGTGCCATGAAACACAATTTCTACTTAAATTAAACAAAAAACAAGAAAAATCCTAAAGTTATAAATATAAGCACGACTTCTACCATATTTTTAAAAACGTACACTATCCAAAAGTGCTTCATATCATGATTTATTTACATAAATTAAAAAATTAAATTCTTTTTAAAAAGTACAACTTATTCATTTGAATATTTTTTTATAAAAATACACCAATTTACGTACCAGATTTGACAGCATACTATTTGCTTTAAACTAATATATATATATATATATATATATATATATATATATATATATATATATATATATTATCAATTAATTGTGATATTAACATTTAATTTTATCTTTGGAATTTCTATAATGTTGAATGGAAGAGAATTAATAGAATGAAAGGTTAATGTGTGTGTATATATAATTTTAAAACTGAAGAAACAGTAAATACCTAAGGGAGTGGTTCACTTCATGGTTATAGATATGTAAAATGGGCACAATAATCATAGGAAGTAGGGTGATTCAAAATTTTACACAAACAACATTTTAGATGTTTTTAATATTTGTCAATATAAAATTGAATTTATTGTCGCTATAACCCTTAGATGATTTAATGTCGACTTTTATTGTAAGGGTATTGATATTCATGGAACTCTAAAGCTAAACTTGCGTAAAATAGCAGCAAAAGTGTTGTAGCAGTTCTAAAGAGGAACACAAAAAATTTGAATGGTTATAAATTTTAATAAATTTGACAAATGAAAGTATGTTTTAGAGAAACATACACTAGTATACTTGTAAGAGAAGTTGCAACCTTTTCTCCTTTACAGTTAGAATACATGTCCAACATTGAATCTAGAGTTCAAGCATATGATGATAGCATCCGGAGAATTGAAGTATTTTCATACATTCAAATGTTTTCAATATAATGTTGGGAAATAAAAGTTTTATTTTTCAGTGAAATCTAATCAGAATATATTAAACAAAAGATCAGCACTCTTTTACTTTTCCGATCTTTAGGAAATCTAAAGATAGAAAACGGACTTTTATTATATATTTTGAGGAAGTGAAACCAAAAGTACGTTCTAAAAGTGCTTATCCAGACTAACCGGACACATATGACATGAACTCGGGATCAGATTGAAGTTGGTCCATGGTGTGAGGCGCCAAAACCACCTCCAAGTCAACGCTACCACCGCCATTCCTCCCGGGAAACGCCGACATTTTGCCGTCAAACTTATTGGCTCCACCGCTCCGCACAGCCAAGGGCCGCCCCCATCCCAAATCGTTGTCATACATCGGAAATCTGGGCGAGCTTCCCATCTGCAAAGTGGCGCCGTCGTGGTTCCCCAACTCGAAGCACTTTGGCTCACGCTCCCAATTCTCCACGTTGCGGCGCACTGTAGCGCTGTCGAATGCCTTCACGCTTTTGTTCAGCTGCTCCGCGCACCATCGAAGGTCGTTAGACACCACGTCACCCGCTGCTGCACACGTGGCAATGCTCTGAATGGCGTTCCCAAAGTAATAATCTCCCAACTTCGGCTCCATGCGTTGCCGAACATTAACTGCCATTCGGAACGTCGTCACTTTAGGCCCTTCCAGATTCCTCGCCTTTGTAACGGACCGCCACATCAGCGCACACAAAGATTGAAACGAGGAAATCTCTGTCGTTTCGTTATTTACGCCTCTAGTAACCGTTTTCACCTGTGTATCGTGGCTCAGCTTCCCCATCAACTCAACATTCTCCAACAAACAAATTTTCCCACCATTATTCGCCAAGGCTTTCAGCTTCTGAATTGACTCACGGCTGAAGCTGAAGATTCTCTCGCGAAAGGGCGCGTCAACGTTGAAGGTCACCTTGATTTCTACTTCAAAATATTAGTAACTAGACAATTTATTGTAATTTTAAATATTAGAAACTAAATTATTTTTTATGCTATAATTACCTTTTGGCAGGCGGAGGAGAATCTTGGAGGTGAGGATGGAATCCCGACCAAAATCTGGGAGGCTGGAGGGACATACGGTTGCTCCTCGAGAAACTGCAGCGAAGGTGTTGAAGAAGTTCCAGAAGGAGGCTCCGTCGGTGACAGCGTGGCAGACAGCACAACCGATGAAAACGCCGTCGGCGAGCTCGGTGACCTGAATGGCCATGATAGGGGAGGAATGAGCGGTGTAACTAATTTTGTGGTGGAAAGGAAAGAGGTGGTTGAACGTTGGATGAAGATGGGACGGTGACAGGAGGTCGGTAACGGAGATATGAGCAGCGGTGGCGTGGATGAAGTCGACGCCTGCATCGTTGCATGCGATGTAGACGTAGCCATGATGGTCAGTTTTGAGACGACCAGCGAAGGGAGGGAAAAAGGAGAGCGTGCGAGAAAGTGCGTTGATGAGGTGAGGGATGAGAGTGTGAGAGGGGAGAGATGGGGTGGTGAAGAGACAACCCTTTTGGATGTAGTGAGAGAGGAGCATGTTAAGGTCTGAGATAGAGAGCTTGAGATCTCCTAGAGTGGAATTTTGGTCAGGCACAACAGTGCATTTTGAGTGGACAGTAATTGCATCATCACAAGAAGAAGATGAAGAAGAAGGCATTGTTGTAGATAACATGTACCATGCACCACTTGCTTCTCTTGAAAAGAGGACCAAGGATATGTCCTACTTATATAGGCCACACCAAGGTGTCTTCATTCATGCCCTACAAATTCAGGTTCTCCAGCCTCCATTAAGAAAATAAGACGTACTTTTCTTTAACTCTCGTTTATTCTATTTATATACGTGGAAAGCAGAAAATATCCCATATAATGCTTACCAAGAACCATATTCCTCACTATTCTCACCACTATTGCAATTCATTTTTAAACACTTTTACATAACTACATGTTTTCTTAATTTATTATATCACATCCATGAGTGATGTCCCAGGAAGGTGGAACCACCTATATATATATATAAACACACATATATATAGCTTTTTTTTTTAAAAAAAAAAAGCTGCACTTATAGTTTTATATTTGTCATTGACTATAAATAAAAAAATCATAATAACTCATTTAATTTTTATATTACAAAATAAATTTTAACCCGTAGGACTTTTTTGGTTTTTATAGGATCGGGTGGTGTTTGGTATATCATATCAGTATAATATATGAGACCATACCATCTTGTGCTATGTATAAGATCATTCAATTTCTCATTTAATCACTTAAAGGTGAAACTTTAACGGTAATATCAAATTAGTAAGATTTTAAATTATACTGACTAAAATGGATAAGACAATTATGTAGTCACCGAAAATTATGTAATGAATATATTAAAAAGGATCGCTGGCATATTAAGCTCATAACTATTAATTTCCATAAAATAATTATTTATCTTTACTAGTTTCTTAACAAAAATTTTAAAATGTTTCGAACATGCATGCATTTAGACGTCCCAAGTACTTTCAATAGTGCCGATTATGTAGCTCTCCATACAATGGATGTGTGATTAGATTAAGACAGCAAATGCCCTTTAAGTACATTGTTAACTTAGTTTTAAGTCTAAAGATGATACTTTGAACGAAAATCAATTTCTATATGTCAATTCAATACTATAAAGAACTTCAAATAAAACTTCGACTGTCATTGAATTGTCCCTATTTATCTTCTCTTTCTGTCAGTTATTGCATACTAACAAATCTCTCTCTCTATCTGGTTTGTATATATTCTGTGTTTGCTAATACGTTGAAAACTTTCAAAACTCAACATTATGACGTGTTAATTGGAAAATAAATTAAAGAATACTTTCAAAACATACTACAATGAAAATGTTTCGCTTTAAATGTCTTAATTGAATGCCTAAACAATTGAAATAAATATCAGTAAATACTGTATACACTTATATTCCCGAGTTTTGCAAAAATACATATTAACATCCAAAATTTATAATATAATATTTTAAATCATTTTATTATTATTATTATTATGTCATATAAAAGTAGTATTATTTTGAAGTTTGTACCATCACACACAAAAACACATATGGATACATATATTCGAGAAGAAAACTCAAAATAGAGTCTCGATTATTCTTAAGATGTTGTTTCTTCACTTGTTTTTATATATGCTCACTTACACAATATAATTATTAGCAATAAACTATTAGAATAATTTTGAACATAAGACTGACATTTGATCCAATCAAAAACTTAGATTTATAAGTGAATCCAAAATCATAGATCAAGTAAGTGATAAGTATCATTTTTTAATGTTTTTTATACATTATAAATTGGAGTTTTTGTGAGCTTAAGTGATCATTATGATAATAATCACTTCTGAATTGAAAGTTTTTGGATTTACTTTGTTAATTTGAGTCATGAGTCAAGAGAAGATATTTGATCTTAATTATTGTGAATTTCAGGTGATAAGAATGAAGGAAACTAGAGCTTTGAAGTTGCATGAGAAGAAGAAATAGAAAAGATTTGAAAAGAAGAGTTATTCAAGCTGAAGATTCGCCCAGGCGACATTGGAGCGAGGCAATCTCGCCCGAGCGAGGATGGTTTCGCCTGGACGAGATCAGTCCAGTGAGCACCTCAAAATCTCGCCCAAGCGAGGATGGTTTCACCTGGGCGAGATCAGTCCAGAGAGCACACCAAATTTGCGCCCAAGCTAGGTGTTTTCGCCCGAGCGAAAAGTCACTTATCCAGAATCCGAAAGAACGCGTTAAAAGCAATTTTTAGGGTTTTAGAAAGGGGATCTGGATTAGGAGGAACTGGAGAGCGGAAAAGAAGAAGAACTACTAAGGATTCCTGCTCTTCTTTTGGCAATCTTTCTTCTTTGAAGTGTAATGGCTACTATGAGTAGCTAAGTTCCGCAACTTTGGGATTGAATGTAACTTCTTGAACTCATTTGTATTTTGGTGATTTTAAATATAATATTCAGTTTTCTACTCCATTGCTATTTTCATCTTATGCTTAATGCTTGATTTTATTTTCATCGATAGAGTCTCGATTTTGATTCTTAAACTTAACTGGAAAGTATTTTTGAGTTTCCGACCTAGATGAAAATAGTCGATATGTTGGAATACTAGGGATAGGTTTCAATATATTGATTGCGTATTACATCCGTTCTTAACGCT
>Ga0209700_107686_pt1 | contig 14813 bp, 8 predicted proteins | sample SiratroredBW_FD_187528 | JGI IMG/M metagenome (GOLD analysis project Ga0209700, IMG submission 187528) | Root nodule microbial communities of legume samples collected from California, USA - Siratro red BW (SPAdes) (version 2) | ecosystem: Host-associated > Plants > Roots > Nodule | place: USA... | reverse complement strand
AAGTAGCTTGATGTTTTGCCTTTGGTTCTTAGTCTTGTCTTTTTCCTTCCCTTTGTGGATGACAAGAAAATTTACTATGTTTTTTTTTTCATGAATTTAGTTTAGTCTTCTCATAGTTTTTTTTTTCTCGTTTTTAATAAATTCTATGTGATAGACTCTATACTTAACAGGAGTTCTTATGAATTTTTATTAAATAATTAACTTTAAAGTAATTTTTTTCAAATTTATAAATTTCATTTCTTATTTATTTTTTTTAAAAATTATCTCATTTCTCGAGAACCAAAATCCCGACTAGTCTTCCAATAAATTCAGTCATATCCACGTTCACAGTTTAGCTTTCCAATAACCCAATTGTGAACTAATATAGTAAATCATACAAATCATCATAAGTAATTATTTGCTACAATGACAAAAGGAAAAAAAAAAAGGTGCAATTATGGAAAAAAATTCAGTTAAAGATTCTGCAACTGAATAACACTAATCTAGATAAGCAAATTTAATATAGATCGGCTTTCATTGGTAGGTAGTGAAGGATATCCCTTGAGGCTCACTTTGGTTTTATTTTATTGACATTATGACACCACTTTTGCTGTAAAAATATCCATGATTCAATGATTAAATTAATGAAATTTAATTTATAACATTATATTATAATATCATATACGTTTTGACCTACCTTCTTTAATATTTTGATGGGTTCTAGAACCCCATCTCAATGCAACGTAGTTTACACGTTAAACACTCTTTCTCTCCTCGTCAATGTTTCAAAGTTTTGACTTCATACTTAACTTATCAAATCAAATTAATATTTTAAATTTACAAAAACCATTGTGTTGTTTTCTACACAACACTTGTTTTCGTATTAATTACATATATTCATTGATTTGTAATAAATAGTTAAGGATGTAATAGGAAAAATATGAAACGGTTGTAAAAGGAGAACGAGAAGAATATTTCTTAGGAAAACGACAAAACGAATAGGACAGGTCGTTGAAGAGAAAGACGAGGTTTTCCTTTTCACATTAGATAGTTGGTAACTGCCAGGTGGCGGCAATATAATGGTCCGTAATATTCAGGTCCACCAACTACTCATGCAACACTTCCCATCACAGTGGAAGGAAGGTTCAAATCCTCATTCTTCCTTCTCTGTCTCTTGCTCTTCTTCATTCTCAACGAACTTTTCCTTTTCCCTTTCTCCCAAAAGGCAAATTCCTCATTCTGTTCGGGATATTCATTCTCTATCTTTTTCCTTTTACTCTTCAGATTCTATAATTTATTTCTTGCTTTAATTGAAAACTGAATCTGTACCATGAATTAGCTCACGCCTTTCAATGAGACTCGATGAAAATTTACATGTTTCAGTTGCCCAACGTGCTTTTGATATACTATTATACCCGTGTTTCCTTTTGTCTTCAATGTATTCTACCATTTCCAAATGTGATTTTAACAAGTAAATGGTTATAGTTTTTTATGTCTTCTTGTCAACTGATATGGATGGTGTGGGAAATTGTGATATTTAGTTCGTTTGTGAAAAACCATTACTTAGTGTGGATTTCACTTTATTTGCTTCATGGAATGATTTTTAACTTGTTCACGTCCAGCTCTGCGTATCTTTCTAGATGGGACCGCCTAAAGTGGATTCTAAAACCAGTTTGGGGTACCAGATTATGGTATTGTTTTTTCTAGCAATGTTTAGCCTATACCTCCGTTCCTCAGGAAAAGTTATTAGATAATCGCGATCATAATAGTCTCAATCAATTGAATTGGAGACATGGATTCTGTATAGTCGGAGACTACCTAATAATTTTTTCATGAGAAGACGACTTGTCTTGCACTGAGATTTGCTCGCGTGTGTGTGTAAGAATATACTGGTAGTTGTTTGTTGATGATATCTGAAGTTGCATTTGTTTTGAAATTCCCTTTTAAGGTAGAACTATTCGCTGCTAAGGATCTCGTTGGTTCAAAATTAAAAGTCAAACCAAATCCTTATGCTCTCATCACATGTGGCAATGACAAGAGATTCAGGTTTGTTCATCTAGTTTTCCCCTTCCTTTATTTGATTTTTTCTCTCCAAGAAGTGGTGGAGCCTAGAAAACAAATGCATATTCTTTTATATTTTGAAGAGTTTTCTTTTGGGGGAGGGGATTCTTTCCGAATGGAGGCAGAGCACCCTTCCCCTTCACCACATCTATGACGTATTTGGTTTGAGCGTTTGGAACCTCGAATCCGTGGGAAAAAGGGAATCTAATCAAAGTAGCTTTAGCTTGGATGTGAATGATGAATTTACCTTTGACTTGATTCAACACCAATCCAAAGATGCACCGAGTTATTGCTAGAAAGACCTCTGAATTAGGACTTTTCTTTTCTGTAACAAACTGCTATAGGCAAAGACACTTCCCAATTTTCATTTCAGCTTTTATCTACTTTTTCTATTTGTCTGTGCCATTAACTTTAAGGTTTAGAGTTCTTTACAGTAATCAACCTTTAGTTTTCTTAATTTCTTTGGTAAAGAAATTTAGTTAGTTGCTAGTCTTATTTGTACTATACATTTGCAAGTTTAGGATTAACTTTTTGGAGGAATAATATTTTGTGATGCTTTGGAATAACGGAAAAGTACCCATATATTTGTTATAAAAGTGAATGACACTGCATATACGAATATATATACATATATATATATATATATATATATATATATATATATATATATATATATATATATATATATATATATATATATATATATATATATACACACACATATATATATATATATATATATATATATATATATATATATATATATATATATATATATATATATACATATACATATATATATATATATATATATACACATGTGTGTGTACTGTTTCCCAAAGATTGTGTCAGAAATGACAAAAAAGAATGTGCTCTGTCTGCCTCTGTTAGAGGTGCGACCCACTGAAAATACACGTTTTCCATACTCTAGCATATATCTAATTAGGAAGAAGACGTTAGCTCAACATTGTTCAGTGGGACCTCAAGTTGATATTCTGGTGTGCTGTCGCAGTTCCGTGATCCGTGATTCAAGAAATCCATTGTGGGGCGAGGATTTCAGTTTCTCTGTTCATGAACTTCCCGTCCAGGTAGCTTATTATCATCTATGTTAGTTTGATTTCGAGTAATTATACCAATGTAAGGCTCAATTCTTATCATAGAAGAGTGATGCTGATGTTTTAAGTTATTCACACCATTAAGCACCAAGATTTTTTTTCTATAACTGAACTTATTTCAAAGAACATGCTTAGTATTCTCTTTCTCTCTCTCTCTCTCACTCACTCTACCTGGATTTATGTTCTCTCAGATGTCAAATAATTTTATCTTACCTCCTAGCTTTATATTTCATGCAATATTATATATTTTTGGCAGCTGATAATGCATTTATGTATTAGAGAGGAACTTGGGGTAACCTATTTAGGAAAAGAATGCACGATTAAATCTGTTATCAAGATTTTCGTTAAACTTGACTTCTTTCCCCGCTGATGTAGCAGATCAATGTTGCAATTTATGATTGGAATATCTTCACCACAAGCATCCTTCTTGGTTCAGTGACTGTTCCTGTTGAAAGTGAAAGTAAAACTGGTGCAGCGTGGCATGCTTTGGAAAGTCCATCTGGGCAGGTAGTACCCGCTGTTAGAAGAAATTTTGTCTGGTTTCTAAGTTTTTGTTTGTCTTTTACTTCTAATAATTTTTTATGTCTGCTAAATATCATCATTAATATATAACTGAATGTCAGGTTTCTTTTCGAATAACACAAGTTTCTGGAAATGTTTCCAGGTGAGGCTTTTGATTTTATATTTGTTTTGAAAAATGTGTATTTTGTTGGTCATCGATACTTGGGTGGTGTTATTATCATCATATATTGGTCTATTTCTCTTAGTTATTAGTTGACTGCAGTGATAGGATAAATGGTTACGGTGGAGGAGCCAATCCTCAAAGAAGGATGCCACCCCAGGAAACACATGGGCTCACTACTGGGCCTCTTCAAACTATATTTGGTCTTCATCCAAACGAGGTTACTGACAAAAATTTAACTTGTTTGTTTCTTGATAATGATTACTAACGTGGTGGTTTTTTTTTCTCTTCAAATATGCACAAAATAAAAAGATGACAAGTGAAGCATATTTTTCAGGTTGTTGATCATACATATACTTGTGCACTGGAGACGTTATGCTTGTACCAAGGTCGTATGTATGTCTCAGCAAGGCATATTTGTTTCTATTCCAATGTATTTAATAAGGAAATGAAGGTCAGAGTGTGCTTCTGTTTTGTCAAGTTTGTGTAGTGAACACTATGCCTTTGTTTGGTTGAGGAGAAAGGATTTGAGAGAGTAAAAGTGAAATAGATAAAAATTTGGTAAAAAGAAATTGTTTAGTTGAATTGAAATAGAGTACACAGACCAAAAATGAATGGAAATTATAAAGGTGTTTGTATTTGGTTCGAAAGAAAACAAAAAAGAGGAACTATTATAATTCTTTAATGAATTTATGCCTGGGTTGTTTTGGATTTTTCATATACTTTTTGGTCAATTTAAAAGACCATAATCGATTACGATTATTCAAATACTTACCAGCTCATCTTTTCTCGCATTTCTGATCAAATGCACTAGGAAAACTTTCAGTGTAGTCCCAACCAAATTTCATCACATCTCTACACAACCAAATCCCATTTTCTTCTCGATTCTTTACTTCCTTTTCTAACCCATCTTTTGCACAACCAAACAAAGTGTATAGCTTGCATTGTTTCTTGTACGAGGTTGTCGATCTATCACTCACGTCATCTGTTTTAATTTGAAGAGATATTGATAAAAATTAGGAGTTTAGTAATTCAGATTTCATCTTAGTTTCTGGTTTTGCAAAACAGTTATATTATTAGTCATAGGATTTTGTTTTACCTGGAACTTCATTTACTGAAGCTGTATGACTTTGGAAAAAAAAAAATAAGCACTTCATTGTTAATTTATATGAATTTAGAAAGGGGAAAAAAAGCCCTTTCTTACTTATGAACATTGAAAATCTGTTTGTTTTGTAGTGTCTTTATTTTTATTAGTTATCATATAATTTGCTTTGGTATTTGGCAGGTGGTTATTCCATTTGAAGATATAGACAAGGTACAATCTCTATTGCTTTTTCTTCCCCTCTGCCCTTAATATTTCAGTCAAATTAAATTTACATGTGGTGCAACTATTTTGCTTTTTCTTAAGATTCAAAAGAGCCAACATGCACTGATCAATCCTGCGATAACAATTAGTCTTCGCCAGGGAGCTGGTGGACGTGGTGTCCCTCCTTTAAAAGGTCGTGATGATTGTACGTAATTAGTTTGAAACATTTTTTCTTATTTACTTTCTTGGAGGATATTTTTAATTACACTTTATGATTCAATTTTACACTTGCTCCAGATTTTTTCATGAAAAGATTCAATCAAATCAAACTTAAGATAGCATCAACTTGCATCCCTTTTGTGTGTGGAGCTGTGGTTCTACTTGTTTTCTTTCATGTTTTCATAAGCACGGCCATCATACTGTACTGCCGGGTCTCATTTTTATCAAAATATATTATTAGTGATACTGGTCTCTGTTATTTTGAAGGTTGGAAATATTTTTTGTACAACTATCAGTGAATATTTTTTGTGGTGAATAAAAGTGAGCACCACGCATTATCACACATGATGATGACTTTGTCAGATTATTTGATTAGATCTGTATTTGTTTTCATTTCAGGTCCCACATATATGTTCGCATCATTTTTGAACAGGAATGGTGTGCTAAAAGATCTACAGTGTGCAGAAAAGAATTTCAAGGAAATGGTGGAAGTTGAGAAGGTTACAGCACTTGCTTAATCAATTTGCTTTTCGTTGTCTATATTGCAATATCAATTGTAGAGATTTTGCACGTCTTTTTGCAAATGGAGGAATTCGAATCCTGTAAAGTTGTGGGTACCTTTAGAAGGTGGAAAGAGTAGTATGGGATAGTCCTTAATTGCTTGGTTCTCTTTCTTAGCAGCTAGTCTTAATGATAGATTTTAACTTTATAGTTTGTACATATTTTTTGACAATCTATGAAAGTGAAATATGTGTTGAGAGAACATGATACTTTGGATGAATTGCTTGTTCCTAATGTACACAGCAAGGGGTCTTGTTTAAGATGATTCATAACGTACAAATGCAACTTATAACAGTCATCCTGATTTACATAATTACTTCCAGCACATAATATCACTTGAGATCCTGCTCTTGATCTGATTCTTTTTATTTTTTTTATAAATTTTTACCCTGACATTTTTGGATCAAGCATTTTACTTTGTTCATTAATTATCATACAGGAAAATGCATTGCCAGAGCTGTGTGCACATAGCAGTTCTGCCAGAGGAAGTAAGGTACTGGGTAAGGCTTTTGAAGAAAGCATGCCTGAAACTGGAAAACTTCAACCTATTATCCAAGGAGAGGCTTTAGTTGGTATAAACAATGTATGCATCGTTTTTTCCCTTTTTTATATCTTTGCTAGTTTAAATATCAGCTTATTTATTAGTGATCCTTCTACAGGAAGCTATTCCTGGGGTAGCTGAGCTGTTTTCTAACTGGTCCCTTGATGGTTCAAATTCTACTGGCAAAAATCATTCAGGAGGAAAGGACGCTAATTTTTTGGTAAGTTTTCTTCAATTTCATTTCTTTAGTGTTGAAGCCTTATAAAATCCATATTAGCCATATCTCTAATTGATGTAAGATCTAAACACTAAAAGCTCATTACTTGCGAAACGTATGTGGATAGGGTTAACTGAAACTAAGGCGGATTTCCAACATCCCCTCATGCTTAGGCCTATTGGTCCGGACTGTGACAATGTAATTGATTAAATAAATTGAGGATGGACTCTGGTACTATTTTTGAATTTGGATTTAGGATTTAATCCAACTTCATAAAACAAACTTATAAGCTGAGAACTATTAAGGCTTTGTCAGATCTGTTTAAGTTATATCTCTAATCAATCTAGAATTAAACCATGATCCATAAGACAGCAATTAAGGCAGCCCTTAAAGAGGTCACAACTATACAGACCAGGGGTGACTGCAATTAAGGCAGCTTTCCAACAACTATGCTCTTTACAAATTGGCCAGTGGCATACAGCTGGTGGATTAAGATTGTCAAGTTTGAGAGATAAACTTTAGATAACCTTGTATTTTGTAACAACCCACGTTTCCCCCAAACACAACCATGAGAGATTGGTAAACAGATTCACTGTAGAACATCTACCACACAAACAGAACGAAAACAAAGAAACTCGCAAATATAGGAACTGTAAGAGGAAGAACAAAAACATTATTTATACACAGAAATTAACTTAGTTCAATTGAAGTGGTAAAAAACTTCAATCTACGTCCACGGGAAAATTCATTAAACTCATAGATTATAACTTCATAGCTTCTCTCAAACAGCAAATTCTCACTTAAGTACAATTCAAATGTTAGCTTCTAATGATACAAAGGTCCTAGTTAAACATTAATATTGTTACAACTGACTCATGTGAGATGCGCTTAGATTAATGAGGAAGACGCATGAATAGTACTTTTTATTACTAGAATGAAAAGTCACTTAGACGGTTTTATCTCAGAGTCTAAGTCTAAATAGATGGGAAGAGACTAGACAGTAAACTATCTATCAAATATAATTGAAACTACGTATCAAACACTAATCTAGCATGGTTAGATGGTGTATGGACTTCTACACAAGATTTTACTAAGTCAATCTTCACATGATGATATTTTAATGTTGATAATTTTGTGATCTGGTGAACTTCCTTCCCTTTTGCGACTCAGGCCCTTTCCCTGTTCTGCCCCTCCAATCCTCCTAAACAAAGTGAAAATTTTTCAAATAACTATTGGGGTGTTCTTATGACTTTCCTTAGGTGTTTGAGAAAGTGAAAGAGGCACACGATGTTCCATCTGGATCCTCCTCTGAGGTAGGGAATACTTTAGATACTCAGCGGTTTTGTTTTCTTTTTTCTTTTAATATGTTGGTGTTCCTGTAAGCTGATTTGAATCACTGCATTTCTATACGATTTTTATTATTCATTAGTTTAATAGGGTCACATATGATATGTGCAGTCAAGAAAACTCCCAATGCGTGAATGAATATGATTCATTGTCATTGAAGAAACTGCATTTCTTGTAAAAACATGTGCTATGATTATTATTATTATTATTTTAAACCTTAAACTTTAAATGAGCCGTATGGCCGATGAAGGTACTATGGCTATTGCTAATTTTTCAAATGTGTGTTATTGTTGTTATGAAAAGTAGAGTAAGCTACACAGGTTGAATGACTGCATCATGTTCTAATGTATGTCTTGTCAACAGCAGAAAACCCTAATTTCTAAATTATTCTTAACATTTTCAAAATTAATGTTTCTTTGACCACCCGTAGAATTTCTTTCGGAAACACAAAAGACATAACTTAATCTATTAAATTTTTTTAATTAAACTTTATCACCATTTTTTTTTTCAAAAAACGATATTCAATAAATCCATAAAAATAATGTTTTAAAAAATTTAAAAATATATTTTGTAAAATAAACTTTAAAATATATTTTTGAAAGCTTTTTTTAAGAAGGTAAATTTAAAAAGTATTTAATGATAAAAAATTAGTTAAATTTTGAGAGTTGAAGGATGGATAATTAACCCTCATAAAAGTTAAATGGATGGTTTTGTTATGATCCTTTTTTTCATATTAGGTGATTGATGATTAGATAAATTTACTTATTATAGATGATGGGAAAATGATTTGTTTTGTGATTCCTGGTGGTAGTGATTGATTATGTATTCGAATCCTAATGATAGAAGGAGAAGAGATTGAATCTAATGTGGATGTTACAGGGTATGTATGTGGAGTTTAGATTAATGTAGTGGTAAAAAAAGGTGCACTAAAGACTGCATACAAAGATGGTTCATGGTTGCATTTTCACCCTAATAGTTTTTTTACAACTGTACTCTATAGTAGTTAAAATGGTCTCTTATAAAAAAATAGATATGTTATTTATCTTCTTTTTCTCCTTTTGTCTACTGCAGGATTGATGATTGGAAACGTGAGCATATACTGCAGTTTCTGCGAGAGAAGGTGAAGCCTTTAGCAGCTGATTGAGAATAACTCATTCTCTGCCCCCATTCTATGTTGGACATGTGAATCAATCTATAATTGTTTCCATAGAGTCTAATTCATGCTTTTTGATATAAGAGGTTTGAAATTTTATGATTTGTGAGTAATTTGATAATTTATGATTTGTGGCTCTTTCTATTTATATGGTGTTCATTTCATTAATTTCTATTTAAAGTAGAACTTGTCATTCTATATTTATAATTGCAAATGAATAAAATACTAAATTAGGTGGAAGAAAATTTAATAGGGAATTAGTTTTCATTCATAGGGATTGAAGGATTTCCTTGAAAACTTACTGTAATCCGGAATGCTAGTAGAACTGTGCAGCATAATCCTAATTTCACGATGTTGCTGTTAAAAAGCATAAACAGAGACCTGTATATTTTGTGAACTTAAAAACTAACATGCAAAAAACTGTTTGCTACCTGATAACCATAATTTAAGGAACAAATGTCTAAACATCTGCTACTTGCAGAACACGTAACAAAATGGTAAAAAATAGCATAAAAACAAGATTAAAAGATCTCGTGTTATCGCTTTGGATCATTGCATTCAACACTGCTTGATTTGAAGTTGCATGCAAGTTCAAATTTGGATCTTGTTTTTCTTGTCTTGTTTTTTCCTTGTAATTTTGTCCATCATCTTTCTTAAGTGAGACCACCACCACATTTCAACTTGCATCCATAACTCATTTTACCATCACCAAATCCTTGTCTTTGTCAAATTAAAAGATTTCACATTAAACTTCGAAATGCTTTTAGGAATTTCTGAAATACAACTCTGTTCAATTTGATTTTTTATAGCATATTGTTCTTTGTAGGTTTACTTTTGTGAGACATTTTGGTCTCCAATTTCATTCATGACTCTTCTTCTATATAAATTATGAAACTTTAAACACTCTTATTTTTATAAATCTTTAATCACGTGAAATATACTTTATTAATAACTTTTTTCAATAATGAAGTAATACTTAACAAATTTTAATTAATTTCATAAGTGTAATAAGACAACCAATTCCAAATGTAACTAATCTTATATCTTCCTTATCAATTAGTTTTCTAATTTTTATTTAGGAGATGACAACTTAATTTAGTTCTTTGATGTATTTTGTGATTTGTACAATCATTATTTATAAACGAACAATAAACCAACCTTTTCTAGAATTGGTTATGAAACATGATGCTATAAGTATTTCTTCTTCTAGTAGATCCTTGCAAATTTTAACCTCTTGTTTACGATAAAGTTTGCATACTTTACCCATGTCTTAACTTATTACACTTGACATTTTGCAACTAACCTCCACTAAAACTCGTGTGAATACTTTTATTTTTTCACATTAAAAATAAGGTGAGAAGGCACAATTATTGTTGTTTTGATTGTATTTACTATCTATTATAGTTCTTGGCTTGAAAAGTTCCCTCCACGTCTCATAAGCTTCCTTAATTCTTATGCCCATGGCATATTCAACAATTTTGCCAAAGTAGTGTTTTATAAATTCCTTATGTTCTTTAATGGTTTCAAATTTTTAAGGCGTCGTGACTAAATTCTTTGAGCAAAATTCTAACATATGAAAATTAAACATCAAGAATCCTTCCATGGTTAATTATGTCAAAAAAAAATTGTCAAACTATTTGTTAGAGAAAAATCCAACAACCCATATTTTGATTAAATCTAGTTAAACAACAAAGCATAAAACATGATCATACTTCATCTTAAAACGAGAGGTTTTCCCTCATAACAGATAATGTAATATGTAAATATTTTGTTTGATAGATTATATCATACATTGCAAACACTTTTCTATTTAATAAGTATTGTTATGTTTAGAAGACACACACATAGTCTTAAGTTAACATTGTACTTCATTAAAATCTTTTTATGTTTATTCTATGTTGTAGAGAATGTTCGCTTTCTTCGTCAATCAAGAATATTCATAAAAGCATATATCACACAGATGATCTCTACGAAAATAAACTAAAGTTGCTATGCTTCAACAACTCCCTAGTGTGTGCTTTGTTAACTTTGGAAAAGATTATCTAACCTGTACAGTTTAGTGTTTTTATACAATTTCGAGTAAAGGCACTCTAATTAAGATTGATAAGTTGTACCACCTATTGAGATGTTGCTTGGAAAGGAGAAAAACATTTAATACATGCATGGAGCACATTTAATGCACCCTCTATGAGTTAAAGCTACTCAACAGCCAAAAAAGGATTTGTATGGACTCTTTTTCTTCAACACTTATATAAAGCCATCCTTTGAGGAGAAGAACAAACATCTAATGATAATTTGCAAAGTGCCAAACTGTTATTGAATGTATTTTCTATGTCCTAAAGGCTTTGTAAGAACATTGTGTGTTCATTAGCAAACTAAAAGAGTATATAAACCTTGTATACGTCAAAAGGCGATACCTTCTCTAGAGAGAGAACTTTATGATCTTTTAGATCACACTTTAGACAAACCTTGTCTTAGCCAAGAGTGATTATTTGTTAAAGAATACTTGTGGGTTAATTAGGAGTCACTATGTTCCGCAATAATAAACTGGTTTTAGTCAAGAGTGGCTAAGTGTTTAAATCATACTTGATGGGTTAGGCAAGAGTGACTATATTTTAAAAGAATACTCATGTTGTATCTTGTAACATTAGTCTGCATAGTGAAAATCAATTAGTTGATTGAGAACTAGATGTAGTCTATGCTATTAGACAAACCAATATAAAATCCTGAGAGTATATTATTCTTCCTTTATCCTATTAAAATTGAATATTATTAAATGTGCACTAACCTAAGAAAAATATTTTTTAAAACTTAGTTTTTGACATTCTTTGCACTAACATAAGAAAAATGTTTTTTCAAACTTAGTTTTTGACATTCTTTGACAGATGGTATGTCAAGTATAAAACTATTGTCTAATTATGTACCATCAAAGATATTTTCAAAAATTTATATAAAAAAAAATACAATTCAACACTCCCTTTATGTGTTTTGACATGTTTTTATAGTTGTATCAGAGCTCAACATCTAAAGGGTTAAGTGCCTAATAGCTATTAGAGGAAAAGATTCAACATGGAAAGATTGAAGCCCCATCTGATCATTGAAGGAGCTTCCCTCCTCAAGCCCCCTACACATAAGAGAAGACTTTCCTTATTAGAAAGTCATATGGAGATGTACATCAAGTCATTACTAGTTGTGGAAAATCATCACTTGAGGAGATATCAAGATCACATCCTCAGAGGAAGATTAGGAAGAAAAAGAGTTTAACTATACTTTTTATTCTCCAGTAGCTAGATTAGATGTTATTCGACTTTTGTTGTCTTTTGTTGCATTTAGTAGAATAAAGTTATATCAAATGGATATTAAAAGTGCTTTTTTGAATGGATTCATTAAAGAAGAAGTTTATGTAAAACAACCACTAGGTTTTGAAAACACTAAATTGCCTAATCATGTTGTTAATCTTAGCAAAATTGTATGGTTTCAAGGAAGCTCCTAGAGCTTGGTATGAACATCTGAGCAACATTCTACTTGAAAATAATTTTAAAAAGAGAAAGTGTAGGTACTACTTTGTTTCATAGAGATCATTTAAGTGATTTTATCTTAGTATAAGTCTATATAGACAATATAATATTTGTTGCTACAAACGATATTTTGTGTAAAGAATTTTCAACCTTTATGAAAATTGAATTTGAATTGAGTATGATGGGTGAGATGAAATTTTTCTTAGAGCTTCAAATAAAACAGACAAATGATAAAATCTTCTTACATCAAACAAAGTATGTTAAGGAACTTTTAAGAAAATCTAGACTAGACGAAACCAAAATAATATGTATCCCAATGCATCCCTCAACATCTCTAAACCTAGAAAAAAGAATCTAAACCAATAGATATAACTGAGTATAGGCAGATGATTGGGTTTTTATTGTATTTAACTACATCTAGGTCATATATCATGTTTAGTGTTTGTTTATGTGCTTGTTTTCAATCAGATCCTAGAGAAGGGCATCTAATTGTAGTTAAGAGAATTTTTAGATATCTCAAGAGTACTACTACTATTGGTTTCTATTATAAAGCTAGAGAAAATTTTAGTCTGTAGAGTTACTGTGATGTTGAATACGCTAGAGACAATGAAAAAAGGAAGAGCACAAATGGAGGTTGTCACTTCGTAAGAGGTAATCCGATCCCTTGGACTAGTAAGAAACAAAGAACGATTGTCTTGTACATAGTAGAAGTTGAATATGATTTAGCTACACGGTGTTGGTTGCAATTGCTATGGATTAAGAATCAACTTGAGGATTACAAAGTCCATGAGACAAACATTCCAGTTATGTGTGATAATAATATTGCAATAAGTTTGTCCAAAAATCCAATTTTTCACTCTAGAGCGAAACATATTGAAATAAAATACCACTTTATAAGAGATTATGTTTAAAAATAAAAATAAAAATTGATCTGTAGTTTATTCCTACAAAGGATCAACTCATAGATATATTCACAAAACCTTTGTTAGAAAAGAGATTTGTCAAACTTAAGAGAGCTTTTGGACATGAGCTATATTGAAGAATGAATGCAACATCTTAGGAAAAGGAAGAAATAGGAGAGATAGACAAAACAACTGAGTTTCGTAGGACAAATCATTAGGTTTAGAGAATTACAAATCACAGGTAAGAAAGAATTTGGATTCTTGAAATTTTTTTTTTTTTTTGAGTATTTCATTGATTTGAACATTTTTGAATTTTTGATTAATTGATATATTTTTGTGTGATAGATTGATTCAATTTTTTATGCATACATATTATATATATATATATATATATATATATATATATATATATATATATATATATATATATATATATATATAAACATTTGATTTCTTAGAAAAATCTTTAAAATATTTGAGTGTTGATTGAAAATCTAGATAAAATCTTTGATTTTCTTGAAAAAACTTTTTTTTTTTTCAAATAAATTTTAGTTGCAATTTTCGCTCTTTCATATTACCAATTTTAAACCTCACACCTATTTAAACCCGATCAATCCTAGGAGTATATCACTCAACCTCAAGCTTAAAGCATCCATCAAACCTTCCCTCTATTGTAGACGTTCTAGGAAATACACTCTTGAAAACATGGATTCTCCTCTCCTGTTCAAATTCCTTTCTTTACCTCTTTCCCCACCAACCAAGAAAGCTCATGTGAACTATCCATGTTCTTTGAATAAGAGATATAAGTCAAATTTGCAAAGAAAAATGATACTTTAACACTGTATTTTCTCTTACTTTCGTTTGACACTCCGACGTGGCATGTGCTGTCCCGCGTGACAATGAAAGAGAAAACGCAGTTGTTTTTGGCATTCCACCCATGAGACACATGTGTGTGTTCCAAAATTACAAACAGCGAACCGCTTATTTGAACTGAGCTAGTCACTTAGTGTTTTCACCCCTGAGACACGTGTGTGTTCCAAAACTACACACAACTAACCACTTAGACATTCCACCCATGAGACACATGTGTGTTCTAAAATTACACACAGCGAACCACTTATTTGAACTGAGCTAACCACTTAGTGTTTTCACCCCTCAGACACGTGTGTGTTCCAAAACTACACACAGCGAACCACTTATTTGAACTGAGCT
>Ga0209700_107685_pt1 | contig 14814 bp, 6 predicted proteins | sample SiratroredBW_FD_187528 | JGI IMG/M metagenome (GOLD analysis project Ga0209700, IMG submission 187528) | Root nodule microbial communities of legume samples collected from California, USA - Siratro red BW (SPAdes) (version 2) | ecosystem: Host-associated > Plants > Roots > Nodule | place: USA... | reverse complement strand
TATATATATAACTTTAACGAGTCAACCATTATGTATTTATAAAATATTATGAAAATATTATATAGCGTTAATATCATATTAGTTGAATATTTAAACAAATAGTTTTTATACTTGTAATTTTGTTTAAGTAATATTTGGTAAAATTAAGTCAAAATTTAGTTGAAAGTAGAAAAACTAAAAAGTTGTAAAGTTACACAAAATGTTGGATAGATTAGCTAATTAACAAGTTGAACATTGTAAAATAATAAATAAGAACATAATTAGTTATTAAATCCTATCTTAATATTATACAATTATATATGTTTGACAATTATAAATTTATAGTTTTTAATTTATTATAGTTTTCATAATCTAAACTTTTAATAAAAGTTTTATTTCAAGTTATATTTGTGTAAAAATTCATTCTTCATTATAATTTTAAATAGTTAACATTTCTCAATAAATAAATATTTTATTAAAATAAATAAATAAATGAAATAATAATAAACAAGTGTAACACTAAATCAATAATTTAAAAAATATAACAATAACATAATAGTCTAAAAATTGCAATCATAAATAAGATATGGACTAAAGTTTTTTTTTTTATTATTTAAAAGGTAAAATAGTAAAATATAAATTTTATCTTAGTAAATTACTTTAAAACAATGAGTAACTTATTAAAGTAAGCTAAAAACTATCAAATTAATAACTTTTAACATTGCAATATATTAATATACTAATAATATTATCAGTACTAATTTATCAATAACATTATTAATACCAAAAGAATATATAATATAATTTCTTATATATTCCCACTAAATATTTGGTATATGTAAAAAATGAAACTTACGTAACACAAAATAACAAAAATCCTTAAAATAAAGAACTTGTGTCGGTGATCAAAACAGAGACATGAACAGATAAAAACTTCACTTATTACTTAGGCTTACAAACATTTTTGATTCACTAAGATAATATTCCATATAGTTAATTATAGACAAAAGTTGATTATGAAATCCATATAGTTACTTACAAGAGTTGATTACGAATAAAAATCTAAAGAACTCTTTTTAATCTTAAATAACTCATTTATAAGACTCGTTAAAATAACATGCAGTAGTGGTTGATGATGGGACATTTTTAATTCATTAACCTACCTCACTGTCTACCAACCAAGTTAATCAAACCATCTGATGACAGGTGCAACAAATTTGAGATATGGACTTTTTATTTAAGCAAAATAATATTTATCATATATTAAGGAATCTTTATCCCATGGCCTTGGTTTAGTTAAGTTGTCAATAACTTGCGGATCAAGGCTATAGAAACATTAAATCATCAATATTCAAAAACTAGTGGCAAAACCTTTACTTCTTGCACCCTATAAAATTCAGCCTACACCCTTATTTATTTGGAAAAAAAGTGAAGTTACAAAATTAACCACCTCATCAAAACTTGAACTAAATGTGAATATAGCTCGGTATTTGATTTTTAACCTTCAAACACCGTTCTAGAATGCAAGAAAACAGAACATATTCATAAATGCAAGTCTGTTTATTATGTAACCCGAATAAATATATGTACAAATTCATCTCTGCAAAATTTTGGCGGGGTTCAGAAAGAGCAGAAGAAGAACTCAATTCCATTGGCCCTAATGAATTGTAATCACAGCATTTATACATATAATCTATATACAGAATCCATCTCACATCTCTGACAAAAGATTGCTGATTTTCCGAAGCTCTTTGAGAGCTGTCACGGCAGTAACCTGGCCTTTGCGGTCTTGTTGGAAAACAGATTCAATTACCTAAACCACAACAAGTATAATCAATCAGGGGAGAGAGACATCAGATAGGGAACCAAATTTCATTCATAAGATGTTTTCATATTGAGAAAAGAAAAAGCACTCAAAGTGTGCATGTCTTACAAATAAACTTGTCATTGAAGAGTGATTGTGGGAAAGAGCTTTACCTGAATATGGTCTAGCATAGACTGTCCAATATTCTTCAAAGTGCCCATAACATTCTGGTCCACTGATTCTCCTCTGCAGCTAACAGAACCACCATGATCATTAGTTGTGGATGAGGTGGCTTGTGGTGCACTATTTTGAGTGCTACCACGGTTGGTAGATTCGGCAGCACCAGCTTTCTCAGATATAGCCTCAGCAGTATTCCGTCCAAAGGGCCAAAGCCACTGCAACTTATTATGCTTTTTCTCTTTAGGAGATGTGGCTTTACTGTTATTGCACCCGGACGTTAGGGGTGGATCACTGGGACTGGTATCTGAAGTTTCGTTGCATTCTGAATTTCCTGTATTGCAGAATGATGTCTGAGAAATGTTCTCAGAAGGATCAGAGATTGGAAGGGGTGGATCATTGGGACTGGTATCTGAAGTTTCATTGCATTCAGAATTTCCTGCATTGCTGATTGATGTCTGAGAAATGTTCTCAGGAAGATCAGAGATTGGAAAGAGTTGATCATTGGGACTGGTATCTGCCGTTCCACTGCATTCAGAATTTATTGTATTGCAGAACGATGTCTGAGACATGTTCTCAAGAGGATAGGAGATTGGCAATGGCGAACTAATACCTGATGTTTCATTGTGTTCTTCTAGGGATGAATTAGATGCAACACTACTTTTCTCTGAGGCTATTTCATGATCATTGGCCTCATTAGGGGGGCTAGTTGGGTCAGAATATATAGACAAGTCTTCATCACTGCCAGAATGTATACCTGGAGATCTATAATCAGATGAGTAATTGTTGTCACCATTGCAGCTACTGTCTTCTTGTACTTCAACTGCTTCAGAAGGATTATCATTCTGGCTTAGGGTTTCATCCGGCTGCATTTTCTCTGCATCTTCGTCTGATCCAAGTGCCTTGCGCAGATCTTGCAACAAACTGCGCCTAAAATTTTTGCCACTCTGAAACCTTGACCTAGGAGGGCCAGATTCAGTTCTTCTCAAACTGAATTTTACTTTTTCTGTCCACCCCTTTTTCCGAGTGGGAACCTGTTTTTCTAGACCATCTTGCCTGTGTTCTTCAGCCTTCTGGGCAACTCTCCACTTTTCTTCCCAGTAGCTATCAGGTACCGAATTCAGAGGAGTTTTCGGAGACACAGATTCAGATGGAAGGGTCACAGATCTACTATAAGTCGATTTACTTTGGTAATGGAACCCCAATAACAAAAGTGACGGGGACGAAATATCAACACTTAGAGCAAGAGCCTGCAAGGATCTAGCCTTCTCTAGTAGTTTTTCGATATTAATGTCTTCAGGGAAGTTTAATAATCTCTGGAGGCACCTTGTAGGGTTTTCAGTTGCAAGCAGTGAAGATCTCAAATGAAGTAACATTGCTACTGCCATAGCTGAGATAAATGCTCCACGGGGTGAACTTAAGATTCTGAACTCACAGTCATCAGAACCTTGTCCATTGCTGTTATTCTCTGATGCAAATATCTCATCCCAGATGATCAAGAGATTGGCAAGTGAAAATTCTCGCCCAAATAAAACTCGCAGCCATCGAAGAGAAAAGTACTGGGGTTCAACCCCAAGATCAAAAAGATGGCTATGAAGAGATGAATCTACTTGAGACAACAAATAATACAAAGCAGTAGAAGCTTCAATCACAGGAGGAAGACCACTATGGGACCCGGATACAGGAGAGGAAGAGAAGAAATCAGCCATTGCAACTGAACCATGGGCTCCGTTCATTAAAGCATCAAACATACAGTATGCATCATGTTCCACGAATTTCTCAGATAAAACAATGCCCAATTCACCTTCAGCTCCATAAGCATCAGTTAATAATACAATGGTCTGTATCTCAGGATCAAGTTCATCAAGACTATTGACTTTAATGGAATTTCCATGGGAATCAAAACCATCCTCCATCAATTCTCGAGATTTCTTAAAATCAAAGCTGTAAGAAAGATCATTCTCTTGACATAAAAGGCCATCAAATCTGTCTGTAAAGTGATCTTCATAAAGCTTCCGAACTTCTGAGAGACGCTCCAAATCAACTTGCAGAACATAAAGCAGAGGTGCAAGTAACTCATGCATTCCTATAAAATAAGTGAATGAAAGTCAATATTTTCATAGCAAATAAAACTAAAGTAAAACTAGTTATCTGAATGCTGGGAAACCAAATTGATGGAATTTGCACCTTCCCAGGTATTTGGTTTCTCAACAATTAATAGCCCGATTGCTTCGGATCAGGATAGACTTGACTTTGAAGAGATTGGTTTTAAAAGAATTGATTTGTGTTTGGAATTATGTTAATGGCCAAATCTGTGATCAAATTCTTAACAGATTGTAAAAGCAATTAAGCACTTGCTGACAGTAAAGAATTTATGAAACAAAAGTTGTAAAACTGCTAATAGCACAGAGGTATTTAAGTATTCCATAGCTTGGCCCAAATAGTTTACCTTGTCTATAACCACATTCTGGATGCCTGAGACACCACAGTAACAAAATTCGTCTCAACATGCTTTGGCACCCTGGTGTCTGAAAATAACTGCCATGTTCTGGATATAATCGCGATAAATCCTGATCAACCATTCTCTCCAGCTCTGCATTGCGGAAAAAGCGACTCCATGTACTATCTGCATATAAAGGCCAATTTACAGATCAGGTTCAATTGTATATATTATACCTAAAAGCAACAAAGATGGCTAACTGCTGGCGATTCACATGAAAGAATTCCACGAACACGATACACAAGATACAACAATTTTCTTCTTTTAAATCCATTATTGTCATTTACCATATCCAGTGATTAATTGCCACTGTGCACTACCTCTTAATCTTCACACGAATTGAATTTACATAAAATAAGCAAGCTATATCGCCATACTCCTCCATAACAACATAAGCATTCATTTACTTGTCCTTAAAAAAAGAAATAGACTGAATATAGAGTACATTATGAGGCTCTGGTTTAGCCAACTGAGAAAAAGGTTCAATATAGTGTACATTGGCAGCACAGATATCAAACATGCTGCAAACTAGATTGGCTGAATCAGGGATGCATAATTAAGTTAACGATTTAACTCCAAGTAAGGTGCTGAAATAGAGTAAGAAAAGCTTAGATTTACCTGGATTTTGTGAAAGTGGATTGTCAATGACAAGATTGGGTGAATTAGTTCCATCCTTTGAGACAAGTGGTTCAATCAGAAGGCGCCTTCTCAAGCTAGCATACCTTACAAGAAAAAACATAGTTCGTGAACACCAAGAAACAACCATTAGCTGTACGAAAGCACAATCATTTCTAAAGTCCATTTCTCGATTATTTGTACAACAAACACATTATCAAAATGCAAGGCAAACACAGAATTCATCAAACACACAGCAAGAAATCCTCTCTACAAGAGAAAGAACAGATTAATCATTTCTATTTCCCATCAATGAAATTGTCGATGTAATAATCTACCCTCGTAATGAATAGTGTTGCCCTTAACCTAATGACTACATCCCAAACCCAAATGTCAGCGATAAAAAATTCTTCATTTCTACAAATTTATCTTCTCCATAAACTCACGTCACGCACACACAAACACATTATCATCAAAATTAAACACCCAAAAATGAAACTAAACACATGAAATGTAGCTGAGGATTTACCTTCTTCTACAATTAGCGGTGAGTCGACGAAAATCATCAATTGAAGTCGAAGTCGAACACGGCAACACCCCAAGATTTATCCGCCACTGCAGCCCTCTAAGATCGCCGAATCGCCGATTCTCCGGCGCCGATCGCTTCAAAACGGCGTCAGAGCTGGCCGCAGTCGCTGACAACGGATCCGACAGCGCCGGTGGCATGACCCTGCAGCAAGTCCCAACAACCCCAGATGGTAAAACTCACCGAAAATCCCGAAAGACTCGAACTTTCTAGAAAACAGAAACCAACCTCACCTCAAACTCGGGAAGTCAATAGAAAGGCCCAAAGTCAAAGAGAGAGAAACCCCAGTTGAGTTATAAAGAGAAGCTCACCAAATTGAGGTTCTAGAGTGAAAAAGAAGGAGAATTTAAGCATAAAAAGGAACTGGGGTGGGAGGATTCTGTGCAGAGAAACAGAATGATTGACAGTGTATTATGGATTGGTCGGTTGAGAAGAAATAGAGAGAGAAAGAGAAAGAATAATAAGTTTGTTTGTGATGAGAAAAAGGGTTGGGTTGGAGAAGAAGGGGAAAAAGGAAAAGCAATGGTGAAATTTTGTGATGGTGTGATTGTGCTTGACCTATTGGAATGGAAGGTATGGTGAGTTGTCTTATTCACAGAAATTTGTTCATCATTTTGTGTTTTGTGTTTTGCTTTTTCTCTGTCTCATAAATAAATTCAGAGAATTTGTAATATCTAAATCACATGCCAATCCCATAGTTGCTGCTCCAAATTGCCAACATTTTGTCACCTTCTGTTATCTCTCTCTGCTCACATCCCTAACTTCTCTCTCTCTCTCTCTTTCACCAAAACATTATTATATTCCAAAATACACCGTCAATTTATTTATTTATTTATTTATTTATATATAAATATAAAAAAATCCTTTTCAACCCTAATTAAAATTTACATTTCTCTGTCCTAGGCCAATTACTATTTATGCTGAGGTTTTAATTTTTTTTCTTATAAATTTATGAATTTGTTTATAATGAAAAAAGCGCTTTTTTCTGCTATGATTATGCATGCAGCTTTTTTGTTTTTTTGTTTTGAATCCTATATTAATGCCTAAACATGATCACCGTGTGTATTTTTTTGAAAATAAGTTTTTTTTGGGTGAATCTGTAGATGCTGTTTTTTTTAGATAAAATTTTATTCTTTTTAGTTATTTACATGAATTGTTTTGTTGTTTATTTGACATTTTTAAATAATGAGTTGTGTATTAAAGGACCATGTAAACAATTATTTATGCTTTATTTTACTAAAGAAAATAAAAATTAATTTTTTTCTAAAAGAAAAGTATGTTTTATTTTAAATTATTTATTTCTTTAAAAAAAAAAGAGAATCATAAATGCATATCTTTCCGAACCGGCTTAATTAGAAATTTTTGACTCATTTTTGTTTATTTTTATTTAGATACGTTTTAACGGCTTGCAAATAAATCTTACTTGATTTTAGTTCCAAAACTAATTCAGGTTTAGATCTCTAGTATTTTATTGTTGTTTTTAATCTTTATCCTTAACTACTACTATTTAAACTTTTAAATGAAATCTTGCTAATTAAGATAATTAAAATAAAAAAAATTCATACGAAAATAATTAATTTATTATTTATTGTATAATCCAATAGTGTATCTATCAGTTTAGACAAATTAGATAACCACACGTACTTTATTTTTGTAATAATAAATTTTATATTGCTTGAAAAATTATTCGAAGAAGAAAATTGCATATAATGTTATCTTATATTGTATTATAGTTATATGATTTCACCTTGTATAAAGTAAAAATTATATGTATTTATCTCTTTAAATAATATTTTGTGAACAACACATTAACCATTATTTAACAAAAGTGATCTTAAGAGGAACTTTTTAATTGCTTTTAGTGTCGGTTTTAATTATATCATTTTTTATTTAATTGAAGTAATTTTATCATTTAATAAAATATATAATTGAATATAAACTCACTATACAGTGGTGTGCTAATCTTAGTAGACTCAGTTTCACACTTTTATTGGAAATAAATTAACACAAAATTATTTTGTTTCAAACAAATATAACTTTGAATTTGAATAAAATAAGTGCTAAGAAACACTTTTAAACATATTTGTTTCAACTTAATCGAAAACTACAACTAAAAGAGGGTTAATAAAAGAGGTGAATCACATTTTATTTTAATTTTCTAAAAAATTTAAATCAATGAGAGAAATATTGTTTCTAGTATTTATTTTCAAATAATGGAACCTTAGTATACAATTGTATTAATTACTTTAAGTGTTCAATTTTTGGGAGAGTAAATGTTTTTTATAAGAAAATTAGAATTTATAAATATAAATATTAAGTGATTAATAGAAGAGTAAATATTTCTTTAAAATTATAATTTTATTTATAACAAATTTAGTATTATGTATAGTGTAATTTTTACTATTAATATGTCACAGTTAAATTTTTATTTTAAATCATTTAATGATATTAAAAAAAATTTAAAATATTTATGGGATGATGTAATTAAACAGGTTTTGTATTTAAAAGTTAAGGTGCTTTTTATTCTACTATGATGTTTGAAAAATTAATTATTTAATAATAGAATAGAAAGAGAAAAAAAAGAAATTGTGTTGTTACTTTACAGTTGTTTTGTTTGGACGACGTAATAAATTTATTTTAATGTGCCGTAGAGTTTATTTAAAATGGATACATATTTAATTCAACTTCCTTATATTCATGATCTGTTCGGCTACAAGAGAGTAAATTTTTTACTTTTAAAAGCAAATTTATGACATTTATCAGTTTCAGAGGTTATCAGAAAAGTACATAATTTTTTATTGTACCTGATCTTTTTTTTATGTAATTGGGTAATTTAATATTTTCTTAATAAAATGTTTAGATATCAAAAAAATTTAAAAAAGATATATAATTTTTCAAATCAAAACTTTAAATAAAGAAAAAAATCAATATTTTAAAACATATATTTAATTTACCTTTTCAATTAAAAATAGACCACCGGGTCCGTTTATATAAATAATCAAAATTATCATTTTACTATATTATTTATAAAGTATTAAAATATTCTTATCTTTACTACTTTATTTTAAACATATTTTTATAATTTTTAAAAATAATTAAATACGTCACTTTTATGTTATTTTCAGTTGTAGGGTGATTCAGTAATCAATTTCACCAAACACTTTCACTTCAATCAATTGTTTTGTTTAATGATATATTTAGAAAGATATCTAAATATTTTATTAATAAAACAAAAAGTTTATATAAAATAGAAAAATCAAATTGAAACTAAAATTATTTTTTCTTTTCTCGTTTATTTTCTTTCTAGAAACATGACTATATCCTTAAACAGATTAATTATTAAAGGTTATTTTTTAGATTTCTGATAATGGGTAGAGTTATTTGATTAGCTTTCTTATTTGAATAAATTTAATATTAATTATTTATTTTTTGATTAAGTTTAATCTTGTTTCTTTATTTTTTTATTTACTTTTAAGTTTTTTTATACTTAGATACATGTAAAGTATTTGATTTTATGATTACTTTATGTTAATTTAGAATCTTATTAATATGTTGAAATTGTTAATCATAATTTTGTGATGGAGATTAGGTTATTTATGTATTTTTAAATAGTTGGAACTCTTTGTGAGTACCAGTGTAGTGTTGTTTAATTTAATAAGGGAATCTAATTTTACTTTTCAGTAATACTTTAAGTTAGATGTGAAGAGGATGTAGTTTCAAATTTATCTTATAAAAAAATTTAATGATACGTGATATAGATATTTTATTTTTTCTATAAATATTTTGAATGAAGCTTTTGTTTTGAGTAAATTTAATATGATTTGGTTTATTTGATGTGAGTGTTTGTGTTAAATTTAATTAATCTAGAAACATGATATTTTTGTTGATTAAAATGTAGTTTGTTTTTATCTTTTGATTAAAATGAAGTTTTTATTTTCTTTTGATGTTTTGTTTTATTTGAAAATTCTTATAAAAACATAATATTATTTTGTAATTCTATTTCGTAATAACATAAATTTATATATATATATATATATATATATATATATATATATATATATATATATATATATATATATATATGATATACCTTGTTAGATAATTTAATGTAACTAAGATTATTACAATTTTTACATCTAACCTATATTATTATCAATCAATAACCTTAGTTCCTTTAATGACCACTATAAATTAAGAAAACTTCACATTTGTATTTTGGAAAGAATTGCTACAGATATTCAATTCTAAATTATCAATCAACTGATACGGCTGAGTAGAGTTACTTAATTAGTTGATATATTTATATTTTAATGTATGTAGTTTAGTCTTTTTTATCTAATTAGTTATAAAAAGGTTCACAATTAATATAAAATTGCGAGACTTAAAATGTCCATATTATATTTTATATATATATATTATGTAAATATGACAATATTCTACTATGTACAATGTAGAGAATGAGAAATCTTACATCCTCTTTTAAAAAGTTTATTGATTCCATAGTTTTGATAATCGATATAGATAGTTGTGTATAAAATTTCAGTGGATATATAAAATTAAAAATGGAAGATTATGCATTTCTTTGTAATATGTAGGAAAGTGAAGTGTGGTGAAGGCATATTCATTTTTTGTGCTTTCCTTATTCTCATCATTCTTTTAGTCATCATCATGCACTTTCCACTTGGAAATTTTGATGGTAAGTTTCACGGGAATTTCTTTCAATGAAAAATGGAACCCAGAACAAACTCGAAGCTATGGAAAATGATTGATCATATTTAGAAATAGAGTGAAACCAAATACTTTAAAATATCATAAATTGTATTTAAGTTTCATTTACCTCATAATTTTTGAATAATCTTAACCAACTACTCGATTAAACATGTGAGTTGAAATTAGGTAATTTTGAAGTTGACAAGTAAAACGTTTTTCATACGTTTTTTTGATGGAGAAGAAGAAGACGTAAGTGAATAGAATTTGAAGGAGAGAGGATAAAGTGAAAGTCATGCATAGCCATAAACTTTTTATATTCTATTTTGCATTGCATTGATGATGATGATGGTGATGACTGTGTTGGCACAATGATTAGTTTGATTGACGTGGTGCATACGTGTTATTCTCTTGAAGATGATTTTATCTTACAAAGTTTGATTTGGTAAAAGCAAGGAAACAGAGAAGAACCTCCGAGGAAGCAAATAAGCAAGTGTCATTATTATTTCGTGCAAGAGACTTGAACCAAATTCTCATCTTCATCCACCACTTGTTAATTTTCTTGTTGAAAAATATATTAAAAGATTTTTGGATACTTAAAAAAAAATAATTAAACAATAGTAGCAACATGGATTACTTGTTGTAGTATAAGTATGGATCAAGATTACGTATATCATCATTACATGAGGCTTAGGGTGGTTTGGGATTTATTATTCATTAGATATAGCATTATAATATGCAAGGGTTTAGATTAGCAGATATTATTTTTTCATAGATTTATTATTCACACAACTTTGTTTTTCTTTTTTTTAAGATTAGTTGTAGTTTTCATAATTGTCTCTTATTAATAGTGACCTTATACGTTGTAGTTTTCAAAATTGTCTCATTAATAGTAGCCTTTACGAACTTAAAATAGTTTTTTTTTTATTAATAAAGTATCATGTGTTTGGAGAGAAAACTTTATTTTGTACTTATGTTTTTGTTTATCAACTGTGAGTTACTCTGATTAATTTAATAGACCGTCAAAAGAAAGAATTTAAAATATATTACCCATTTATGGAATGAAATTTTGGTTATATTATCTAATTATTTAAGTGAGTATTATACAAATTCAAATATTGTAAATAGTTATTGAAATTGAACTTTTTTATTAACCCAAACCAATCATATTTAAAGTTTGATTGTTCGAAAAAAAATATTTATTTAAGATTTGATGTGATGATGATACAAAGAATTCACTAATAAAGGTATTGAAATAAAATTAACTTAAGGTGATGACGAAAAAAAAAAAGGAGAATATTTACAAAAGTTAAAAAAAAAACAGTTTTTCATAGTAAAAATATCTTAGAAAAAGATAAAAAAATATGATGTTTTAAAGAGTTTAAAAAGAGGAGATATAATAAACATGTATAATAAGACGATCTCTCCAGGATAATTAAAAATATATATAAAAGTCATACTAATGTTATAATTAAAAAAAAGTATACTGTCTAGAATTAAAATTTTATCTACATTAAAAATATAAAGAATGGTTAAATTCTAAAATATTAAAAAATAAATAACATTTTTAAATTAAGGTAAACTAAATACGCATAAAAATCCAAAATAGCCATAATTACATGCATGTGATAAAAACACTGCAAAATGGGTGGCTCTATAATTCATTTTTATTTTTATAATTTTACATGTCATGCACTGGCTTTATTAGTACACATGTGTTACTTTTGCATAAATTAGAAAAGAAAATCTAATAAAACTGAAAAGAATATTATGCACGAAAAAGAAGAGAAGAAAAAAATTTGAAGAAGATTTGACAGAAGGGATCTGAAATAGTGAAGGCCTGATCATAGCGTTTCCCCACCATGCAGATACAAAGACACTGTGTGGCCCTCTGTCTCTGCTACTCATCTTTTCCAAAACCATTATTAATTTATTTCTCTTTTTGTATGTATTCATTTCCAGTTAATATTTTAGAAATCAATTATCAGATTAACACACAAAGTTGGACCAGAAAATGTGGTTGCAGTGCAAAGCTTGCAATTATAATGCTACCCCACTGGGGTGGTTCATATGGAGCCAAGAAAAAGTGCACCTTTACCTTCTCCACAATTAACTTATTGGACTGTGTTTTTTATTCAGTTTTCAGGAAACAATTCTTCACTATAAGAAAATCTTAAAATTTTCAAAACCAATTGTTTTTAGACCAAATTAATTTAAATAAATTAAAATAGCAATTTTTTAAATTTGATTTTTTTTTAAATTTGAAATCAAAACTTGTTTTAGTATCTTCACTCAAGTGTCAATATAGATTCTGTTTATGTGACTAACAAATTATGAGTCACTTATATAAAAAAAATATATTTTTATTTTGTATTTTTATTGTCAAATATTTCATGATATTTATATATTATTTAATTGTATATTTCATTGCAGTTTTATATATTTGTAAGTTTTATATGTTAGGAAATTATATTTCCTTAGTCTAACTGTGGGCTATATATTTATATATATATATATTTATTTATATAATTATATTAGTTATTGATTTTCTTAAAGTTTTTGTCATTAAGATAGTTTTATTGAGTCATTTAATATAGTTTTAATAACCTTCTTAATTTCTCAGATTAATTGGTTGAATGGGAATCATTTTTCTGAGAAGTTATCAGAAAAATAGAAAAGAGGTAAGGGATTAGTCCCCCATATACCAAAATCAAAAACTTTGTAATCTCTTGTCCCATTAAAAGAGTCATTCTAAAGTCTAGCAAAAACTTTGTGATCTCTTATCCCATGAAAAGAGTCATTCTAAAGTCTAGCAAGAAGAATAAGAAAAATTTTGGTTGAGGAAGATCATAACCCTTGGGGTTTCATCTTATTAAATTCTTGACTCTCAATAATTTAACATGATGGATTAAATTCATTATTCAGAACATTTATTCTGTAATTTTCTAACATTATATTAATTTCATCTGGATGATCTGAAATTTAAAATTATATATTTTATAATCTTTACAATTATTTACAATTATAATGGTGTGAATGTGAGGTGGCTTACAATTAGCAAAACTGAAAAGTTGTGTGATAAGATTTACAAAATTGAAAATTTTTGTGGTGAAATTAAAAAAAATTGAAAATTTAATAGGAAAATTTGCAAAATTGAGAGTTAAATAGTAAAACTTTCAAAAGTAAAAAAATTTAACAGTGAATTATTAATTTAAAATATAATGTATATTTCACTAAAAGTCACGGTACATTTACTATATCCTTAGTTGGCCAATAATTTAACTCATAATTGATGCCTTTGAATTTCTTATAACAATAAATTTCACAAAATTTAAAATTTAGCAGTATAATTTGTAAATGTTTAGTAGTCAAATATTTCATTAAGCCTTTTTTTTCCTATACTGATTAATTTTACATCTTTAGTAGTCACAAAATCGATTTAAAGTAGAAAAAAACCTGTAGATTTATTTTAGATTTATTTTTTTATTAGCGATATACAACACTACATTTTCTAAATAAAATCAATTTCTTTATCAATCAGTTATTTAGTCATTAATGAATTAAGTATTTAATTACTAATAAAAATCAATGATATATTAACTATTTTTATAAGGGGAGGGTCTGATTAAATTTAGCATGAACCATAGATATGAATTTGGCCCTGCAGTCGGTGTTGTGTCTAAATAGGTCTATTATTTTAACGTAAAGAGACTGAAACGATAAGAAACTATTGTTAAAATTTCAGTCACATAACAGGCAGGGGTATAAGGGTTCGTGTTTTAAAATTTGCTGTTGATATTTTATTTTTGCAGATTGTGTTTGTTCTTTTTTTTTTTTTAATTTCAATTTTTTTTAGTTGTTATAGTTTTTTTTTTTATTTTTTTTTTTTTTTTTTTTTTTTTATATTTTGTTTTTTTTTTTTTTTTTTTTAATTTCAATTTTTTTTAGATGTTATAGATTTTATTTTTAATTTTTTAGTTAATTTTTTTCATTTATAAATAATTTAGACTTTAATTGATCTGATGTATTCGCATTAAGACATCATATTATAAGATGTTTATATCATATCGTTTAGCTTAGGAGATTTACATCATACTTTTTCTATACCTTCATTAAACTTCATGTTATTGATGTATTTTCTTTAGTTAAGTTTTTAGAAGATGAGCTGCTAAACCCTTTGAGGTGAGAAAGATTAGACTGTTTAATGTAATTAACAATAATAACAGTTAAGATTTAAATAAATTTAATTAAATTAATCTATTCAAAATAATATATTTATTCATAATTATTGTCCAATAAAATTGTGATTAAAGATTCTAAGTAAGAGCAAAATTATGCTTAAAAAATGTAATTGATATTTTAATTTATATATATATATATATATATATATATATATATATATATATATATATATATATATATATATATATATATATATATATATAT
>Ga0209700_107682_pt1 | contig 14820 bp, 19 predicted proteins | sample SiratroredBW_FD_187528 | JGI IMG/M metagenome (GOLD analysis project Ga0209700, IMG submission 187528) | Root nodule microbial communities of legume samples collected from California, USA - Siratro red BW (SPAdes) (version 2) | ecosystem: Host-associated > Plants > Roots > Nodule | place: USA... | reverse complement strand
CAACAAATTCTACTTTGTTCTTAGCACTAAGAGCAGTTAACATTGAACGACTCCAAGAATGGTAATTATTCGCATCAAGTAAAGGAGATACAAGAGGAATAGCAGGATTCTCACTCGGATGAAGATATAGATGGCTATGAACTCCAGGTATTTGATCTTCACTATTCATGATGACAGAGAGAGGAAAGCGTAGCAGAGCTCTTTAAAAGAAGAGCTCTGATACCATAACAAGGATAAGCAATCGGGAGAAAAAGGCACAAAATCGCATAAAAATGATCAACAGAGGCTTACTTTATTATTACAGCAATTGACGTATATATACAGTGTCAATAGCATGTAACAGAATGAAAAGTTCAACATGTAACAGAATGGAAAATATACAGCTCAGCAAAACAGAAAATATAACAAAGAAATTAATTATTGTTAAGATCCGGGATGATGATACCGAACCAAATCCAGAGTGCAGGGAGATTGGCTTGAAGATAGTTAAAAAATGTAAAGGACTACCTCTTGCCTTGAAAACAATGGAAAGTCTATTATACAAGAAATCATCTGTTTCAGAATGGGAAACTGTGCTTCAAAGCGAAATATGGGCATTTTCGAAAGAGTGTTGTGATATTGTGCCCGCTTTGGCATTGAGCTATATCCACCTTCCTTCCCATCTGAAGGCCTGCTTTGTTTACTGTGTCCTATTCCCCAAGGATTATGAATTTAAAAGGGAGGATTTGATTCAGTTGTGGATGACTGAAAATTTTCCTACACTGTCGTCAACATGGTAAGACTACAGAAGAAGTTTGCCAGCAATACTTTAATGATCTATTATCAAGGTCCTTTTTTCAACAATTAGGTGAAAATGAAGAAGTATTTGTCATGCATGACCTTCTACATGATTTGGCAAAATATGTTGCTGGAGGCATATACTTCAGGCGGGAGGTTAATCAAGTAGAAAAGATACAAAAAGCAACTCGTCATTTTTCAGTTGAATTTGATCACAACAGATATTTTAATGGGTTTGGAATTTTATGTAAAACAGAAAGGTTACGTACATTTATGCCAACAAGTAGGAACCTATGTGATTTTGGGGATGGTTGGCATTGCAACATGTCGATACCTGAATTGTTCTCTAAGTTTAAGTTCTTACGGATCTTATCTCTATCTTATTGTGTTGACATTGAAGAGGTACCTGACTCTATTGGGAATCTTGAACACCTCCGTTCATTAGACCTCTCCCGTACTGCCATAAGAAAACTGTCTGAAAAGATATGTTCACTCTCCCTCTTGCAAATACTAAAGTTGAAAAAGTGCATGGATTTAGAGGAGCTACCCTCAAATTTATATTTACTAACCAATTTGTGTCGGCTTGAATTAAAATATACTAGAGTGAGAAAGGTGCCACCGAATTTGGGAAAACTGAAGAATCTTAAAATAGTAATGAGTTCCTTTAATGTTGGCCATGGCAGGGAGTTGGGTATTCAACAACTACGAGAACTCAACCTTGATGGAAGTCTAACAATTAAGGAATTGCAGAATATTGAGAATTCTGTGGATGTATTAGAAGCAGACCTGAAGAATAAAACACTCCTTGTGAATCTAATGTTGCGATGGAATGAGAACTCTAATGATTCAAAAAAAGAAGAGGACGTAATTGAGAATCTGCAACCTTGCAAAACCTTAAAGGAGTTGTCAATCTTTAGGTATGGTGGGAAGCAATTTCCAAATTGGTTACTAGAAAATTCATTGTGGAATATGGTGTCCTTGGATGAATGTGAATCTTGCCAATGTTTACCTCCGCTTGGAGTTTTGCCATTTCTCAAGGTGTTAAAGATTAGAAAACTTGATGGGATAGTGAGTATTGATGGTGATTTTCATGGAAACAACTCTTATTCATTTAAATGCCTGGAAACATTGGAGTTCTCCCATATGGGATAATGGGAAAAATGGGAATGTAACACCGTGACAGGTGCTTTTCCACGTCTACGAGAGCTTTCCATAAGGAATTGTCTGAAGCTGAAAGGACAGCTGCCACAACAACTTGTTCCTTTGAAAACACTACAAATTGAACACTGCCAACAACTTGAGGCTTCTGCTCCTAGGGCTCTAAATTTACTACTACATGACTGTGGAAAGCTGCAGTTGGATTGGACTACAATGAAAAGGCTCAGAATGGAAGCATCATTGGTGGAAATTGTTGGGTCCGACACTCTTGAACAGTTGGAGATTTATTCACCCTCAATCAGTGATGAGTGTGTATCTCTATGGACCTTTCCACTAGATTTATTCCCAACACTCAGGACGCTTAATCTCAGTGGGTTTGATAATCTAAAAATAATTTCACAAGGTCTCATCCATAATCATCTGGAGGTTCTGACCATCAGTAAGTGTCATAAATTAGAATCATTGTCTGGAAACATGCATATGCTGCTTCCATTTCTCACGAGGTTATGGATACAAGACTGTCCTAGACTTGAATCCTTCCCTAACGGAAGTTTGCCATCAAATCTAGAGGATTTGACACTCAAGAATGGCTCTAGACTTGTTGGCTCATTGAAAGGAGCTTTGGGAGACTGTTTATCTTTGAAAAAGTTGTGGATTGAAGAAGTGGATGCAGAATGTTTTCCAAACGAAGGTTTGCTTCCACTCTCTCTTACTTCCCTAACCATATGTTACTATCCAAATCTAAAAAAATTGGATTACAAGGGTCTCTACCAACTCTCCTCTTTCGAAAAATTGGTTGTTTGGGACTGCCCCAACCTCCAACGCTTACCAGAGGAGGGTCTTCCCAAATCAATTTCACAATTTGAAATATTCACGTGTCCGTTTGCTGAGACAGCGTTGTGAGGAAGAAGAAGGCAAAGATTAGGAGAAGATTGCTCACACCACACGCTGAAGATATGGTAGTGATGTTGTTTATTTTTTTCATTACTGATGCATTTCTTCAAATTTTTTTTCTTCTTCTTTAAAATGTGTATCACTACTTCTCTCTTTCTGTGGTAGCCTGCTATAGCTTTTAACAATTCATTCCTTTTCCTTTTAAAATTAAAATTACTAATCAAATGTTTCGTCAAAGTTTTGATATAATTATTTATAATAGACTTCAAATTTTAAGTGCTCAATTAAATTGGGAAATATAAAATAATATATATTTTGGTTTCATCTTATTAAGTTATATATTGGTTTATGGTGTTATAAATGGGAATAACTACTATTCTGTCTGGAATCATAAAATGAATGGAAATTAACAGTATTTATTAAAATAAATAAAATATATATTTTTGAATTTTTAATTAAATGTGAATGCCATTTAAATGGTTGACATGTAATATTTGTAACTTTTTTCTCACAAATCTAAATAAAAAATCTAAATTTATAAAATTAAGTTATAAATAATTGTTTAATCATTGATATTTCTTTCATGGATAATTTTGAAAGAAATATCTAAATGAAAATGACTGAGTATACCTAACCTTTTCCACTTTCAAAGAGCTCACACCAAACGCAATACTTGCTATTTGCAAGTGTTACAAAAAAATCACACCTAAAATAGATTACTACCCTTCATTTCCCCATAATATTAACCTGCACCTTGACTGGCCAGTCAAAATTATAAATATATAAAAAGTAAGAGTGAAAGCAAAATTATCTTTTAAGTTTTCTAACTAGCTTGCTGAGTTGGCTAAGTTGTTTTTATGGTTCTAAAAGTAAACATGCACCCAGTCATCTTAAATATGTAAATTATACCAAAATATACAAAATTCCTGTGAAGAAAATACATATAATGTTAGAATATTATAAAAATATTAAATGATACATTATTTTAATATAAAGGCAAAAATGTTAATTTTAATAATAATTTAAATGTTATTTAATATTAATAATAATAATAATGTTAATAATAATATTATATTAATATTAATACTAATATAAACATTAATGTTAATAATACTAATGATAATAATAATAATATTAATAATGTTAATAATAATATTAATATAAATAATAATAATATTAGTATTACTCAAATTTTGAATTTCGTATATATATATATATATATATTAATATATTCATCTTAGAATTTTAAAACAAACTTTGATGTTAAAATATTATATCTTGACACCATTCTATATTATTTTCATTCACAAACATTAATACCATCACGAGTTATACCATTAATAAACATTTATTTAATTTAATTCAGATTCATTTAATTCATACTTAATAAAATAAGTAATTATATTATCTATTAAAAACATTAAAACTAACTTTTCTTATCTAAAATTCTAAATTCAAAGACAACTCAATTTAAGATTCTAATTGACCAATCTTACTATAATCTCTGTCACTAGTATGACGACATGCTCTTGTGGTCAATCAGATGATAGATGAGGTTAGAAATATAGAAAACAGATATAAAAAATAAGAAGAACTATTTCCTACAGAGAGAATTGGGTGGTTTTCATAAAATTGAAATGTAATAACTATTTTTTTTATTTAAACTTTTATCATATTCATTGTCATCTTATTTATCTTTAAAGTTAAATTCTGGGTTAGTTTTTATTTTGGAGCTATTTTCTAAGTTATTATAAATTACACATTTTATCTTTAAGTAGTTTCACTTAAACTATATATTCTATCTTAAGAAATGTACACCTCAATCGTATCAAATTAAATTATCTCTAAGATACACATTAGATCATTTCTACTTTTTAATATATTACTTTTTTGCTTTTTGTTAAGTGAAAATGTCTAACTATCAATTTGAAGTGTTTGTGTAAACTCCTAATACTCAATTTCTTTAAATCTTCTCCTATTATTTCTCTTAGCAAGGAAATTGAGTGTAGGATGGAACAAATCCTTGACGACTTAGAATTTCTCTCAACGTAAAAAGGTGATCTAGGATTGAAAACAGCTAGCGATGTTGGATTTCGGTTGAGTAATGAACTACCACACAAATCACAAACAACATCTTTGATTGTTGGAACTGATATTTATGGCAGAGATTATGATAAACAACTGGTTCTTGACTGGTTGACATCTAACATCAACAATCGTAACCAACCATCAATACTTTCTATTGTGGGAATGTGAGGGGTGGGTAAGACCACTCTTGCCCAACATGTATTAAATGACCCAAAAGTGGATGAGGCTAAATTTGATATCAAAGCTTGGGTTTGTGTTTCACTTGAATTTGATGTTTTCAAGGTATCAAGAACAATTCTGGAGGTTGTTACTAAATCAACTGATGATAGTAGAGATCTGGAGATGGTTCCACAAGATTACAAGAGAAATTAACAGGGAAGGAATTTCTTCTTGTTTTGGATGACGTTTGGAATGAAAACCAAACTAAATGGGAAGAAGTGCAAAAGGCCCTTGTTTTGGGAGCCCAAGGGAGTAGGATTCTTGTTACAACATGTGGTACAGAAGTTGCTTCTACCATGCTATAAGAAGAACAATCCCTAAAGCAATTACAAGAAGATGATTACTGGAAGTTATTTGCTGATCATGCATTCAGGGTGATGATACTCAATCAAATTCAGAGTGTGGGGAGATTGGCATGAAGATTGTTAAAAGATGTAAAGGACTACCTCTTGCCCTGAAAACAATGGGAAGTCTATTATACAAAAAATCATCTGTTTCAGAATGGGAAACTATGCTCCAATGTGAAATATGGGAATTTTCAAAAGAGCATTGTGATATTCTTCCCGTTTTGGCATTGAGCTATATCCACCTTCCTTCCCATCTGAAGGCCTGCTTTGCTTACTGTGTCCTATTCCCCATGGATTATGAATTTAAAAAGGAGGATTTGATATAGTTGTGGATGACTAAAAATTTCCTACACCGTCGTCAACATAGTAAGCCTTTAGAAGAAGTTTGCCAACAATGCTTCAATGATCTATCATCAAGGTCCTTCTTTCAACAATGAGGAGAAAACGAAAAAGTATTTGTCATGTATGAACTTCTAAGTGATTTGGCAAAATATGTTGGTGGAGGCATATACTTTAGGTGGGATGTTGATCAAGAAGAAAAGATAGAAATAGTAACCCGTCATATTTCAGTTGAATTTGGTTACAACAGACATTTTGATGGGTTTGGAACTTTATGTAACATAGAAAGGTTACGTACATTTATGCCAACAAGTAGGAGCCAATATTATTTTGGCTATGGCTGGCATTGCAACATATCCATACACGAATAGTTCTCTAAGTTGAAGTTCTTACGAATCTTATCTCTAATTTATTGTGTTGACATTGAAGAGGTACCTGACTCTGTTGGCAATCTTGAACACCTCTGTTCGTTAGACCTCTCCTGTACTGGCATAAGAAAAGTATCTGAAAAGATATGTTCACTCTCCCATTTGCAAATACTGAAGTTGAACTACTGTAGCAAGTTGGAGGAGTTGCCCTCAAATTTGCATTTACTCACCAAATTGTGTCGCCTTGAATTTATAGAGACTGTTGTGAGAAAGGTGCCACCACATTTGGGAAAACTGAGGAATCTTAAAGTAGTAATGCATTCCTTTAATGTGGGCCTTGGCAAGGAGTTTGGTATTCAACAGCTGGGAGAGCTCAACCTTGATGAATATCTATCAATTGGGGAGCTGCAAATTATTGAGAATCCCTTGGATGCATTAGAAGCATATATGAAGAATAAAACACACCTTGTGGACCTAACATTGCAATGGGGAAGGAATGGGAATTCTATTGATTCAAAAAAAGAAAAGGACGTAATTGAGAATCTGCAACCTTACAAAAACTTAAAGGAGTTGTCAATCTTTAGATATGGTGGGAAACAATTTCCAGATTGGTTACTAGAAAATTCATTGTCAATCTTTAGTATGTTTTGTAATAGGGTTGGAGTACTCCTAAAGTGCTTCCATTAATTTTATTCTTCCCCATTCAAAAAAAAAAAAAGAAAATTCATTGTGGAATATGGTTCTTTAGTGTTGGATGAATGTGTATCTTGCCAACGTTTACCTCCCCTTGGACTTTTACCATTTCTCAAGGTCTTGAAGATTAGAAACCATGATGAGAATAGATTCTGATAGCAACCAAAAAGTGTATTAAGTTTGGATGAGGTCCAATTTAGAAATATTTCGGTTGTAGAAAATGAATTGTTGTGCTGTAAATTTAAAGAGGACGAAATCCTAGAGGCAATGAAACAATGTGGTGGTGCGAAAAGCCCGTGTCCGGATGGGTTTAATTTCTTTTTCATTAAGACTAATTGGGAAATTATGGGGGATGATATCTACACAGCTATACATAGTTTCGATGAATTTGGCTATATACCTAAGGAATGCAATACTTCATTCATAACCCTCATATTGAAGAAAGACAATCCTGGAAATTTGGGAAAATATAGACCTATGTCTTTAGTCGGTTGCATCTATAAGATCATTGCCAAAATTCTAGTAAATAGACTTAAAAGTGTATTACAGAATGTGATTGATTATACCTAATCAGCATTTCTGAGTGGTAGGGGACTACTAGATAGTGTACTCATGGCAAATGAGACAGTTGATTTTCTAAGGAAGGAAAGGAAAGAGAGAGTAATAGTCAAATTAGATTACGAAAAAGCTTAGGACTCAGTAAAGTGGGATTTCCTAATATACATGATGGGTAGAATTGGCTTTAATAGTAAGTAGATTAATTGGATTAAAATATGTTTGAAATCTCAGTATCATTAGTTGATTTAGTAACAACCAAATCACTTCGGTCTTCGCCTTATCCGCCTCTTCACACCACTCACCATTCACGAATAAACCTTTGATCTCATAATAGCAACTTTCGAATCCGTTCTCCTATCATCAGTTAATTTAGTATCAGCCTCCGAAATTGCTCTTGATACCTTGAAAACATCAAATTCATGTGAAACACAAACCCAAGCTTTGACATCAAATTTAGCCTCATCCACCTTTGGGTCATTGAATACATGTTGGGCAAGAGTGGTCTTACCCACCCCTCCCATTCTCACAATAGAAAGTATTGATGGTTGGTTATGATTATTGATGTCAGATCTCAACCAGTCAAGAACCAGTTGTTTATCATAATCCCTACCATAAATATCAATTCCAACAACCAAAGATGTTGTTTGTGATTTGGTGTCTAGTTGGCGACTTTAATGCGGTAAGGAATTCAAGTGAAAGGAAGGGCTTAGGTAGAGATAGAACGGATAGAACATAAATGGAAAATTTTAATGCTTTCATTGATAGATGTCAATTGTTTGACATTCCTGCCATGGGAAGAAAATTTACTTGGTATAGACCTAATGGCACTGCCAAAAGTAGTCTAGATAGATTACTGGTGTCGGACTCTTGGCTGGCGGTGTGGCTAGGTTCCACACAGTATATCCAAAGCAGGCTTGTGTCAAACCATTGTGCATTGGTTGTGAAGAATAGGCAAGTTGATTGGGGTCCCAAGCCTTTTAGAACGTTTGACGTATGGGCATAGGTAGAAGGGTATAAGGAGGTCGTGAGAGGGGCATGGGAACAAAGGGTGACGAATGGAAACAAAGGGTAACGAATGGGAGCAACCTCGAGAATGTGAAAATGAAATTGAAAGGGCTCAAGTATAAGCTGAAATGGTGGAGGGAACAAGTGCTTAATAGGGATAGAGTAAGAAAATAGGACATTATTGAACAAATTGGGGCAATTGACCACTGTGATGATGAAGGGAAAATTCAAGAGGAGATAAGGTAAGGAGGATCCAGTTGATAGGTGGGTTAAAAACAATGTCTGAAAGAGAAAATGCTATGATGAAACAAAAAGCTAGGATGAAGTAGATTGAGAAAGGGGATACCAATACTAAATTTTTTCACTCTAGGTTGCGGTGGAGGTTGGTAAATAATGAGATCAAAGGTCTATTCATGAATGGAGAGTGGTGTGAAGAGCCGGATAAGGTGAAGACCGAAGTGATTTGGTTGTTACTAAATCAACTAATGATACTGAGATTTCAAACATATTTTAATCCAATTAATCTACTTACTATTAAAGCCAATTCTACCCATAATGTATATTAGGAAATCCCACTCTACTGAGTCCTAAGCTTTTTCGTAATCTAATTTGACTATTACTCTCTCCTTCACTTGGTTGGCTTCATCAAATCATCATAGCAGCCCACTGGTGCTAACAATCTCCCCCAATTTGATGAAGACAAACAATGGTGTGTTGAGTCAAAAAGCATGCTTGTTCTTCTTTCAGTTAGTTTACTGGTTTTCACAACCCCATAATTCGATGTCCTGTTAAAAATACTTCACAGAACATAGTGAAGAAAAACAGTAACACAAAGGATAACAACTTTCATTGATATTAAGCACAAGTACATGATAACCATTCATAAGTACATATCGTGCACCAAAGTGATACATGCATAACAGACTGACATTTGGACTAGGCTGGATAAACCAGCAAATCAAAGTAGTAACAGTAACATAAAACATGAAACATCAGCAACAGAAAATATCACAGAAAGTAAGCAAGCAGGTAAGCAAGCAGTAGACTGAACATAAACCTAGACTCCTAGAAAACAATCACAACACTCCCTAAACAAACACACCTAATTCTCCCCCATTGGATTCATCAAATGGATGAGAAACCACCACTAGAAATGCAAATGCAAATGCCCTATTCGTCTGGTGGAAAGAACAAAGTCCCTATCTTGGACTGGATGTCTTCAACTTGTGTTTCAATAAACTGGAAGTGCGTTTCACAGTACTGATGATGACTACGGTTCTGGTTTTCCAATTGATTGAACTGTGTCATCATGAGTTGTTCAAGTCTGGAGAAGGAGTCTTGACTAGGAGCAGCAGGTGTTTCTGGTTCAGCTTGATCCTCATCTTCGTCATCCTCATCATCCTCATCACTTGATTTCTCTTCTTCTTCTTCTTCTTCATCATCAACTGATTCTTCATCAGCTTTGCAATCCATTTCTTATTCTTCATCTTCTTCAGTCCGATCTTGGTGAGATTTGCAGTAGTAATCTGGTTCAGCGCCTTGATTTCTTCAACAACTTCAGTTTCCACATCTATATCAAAGTATTCAATAAATTGTGACAGCAGTATCACATATGGGATGCGATATTCCAGTTTCTTCCCAACTTTGAACAGATGTTCACGAATCATATTAACCCAGTTAACTTTGATCTTATTCATGAGGCAATACATGAGTATAAGATCCTCCTCAGTCAATGTTGCATGATTCAAGCCACGGGGAGTCAGCACCCAGATCACAATATACGCCAGTAATCTCGGTATAGCAACAAGTCCTCCTACGTTGAATGTCCTTGAGGCAGACTCTTGGTTCCTCAAGCATGATTTGTAGAACTGAACTTTGTTAAAGTTCCCCAGTTCTGATGTGTTTCCTCTGCTAACAGTAGCTCCTTCATTCCTCAGTCCAGTGACACTCAGCCAAACTTCCTCATTGACTGCTATGTCAATGCCCTTCACCTATGAGTACAGATTCTCCTCATCATGCCACATGTTGGTCAAGAACACCTTAACCAAATCTGGGTAAGTGTTCCCAGTCAGCTTCAAGAATCTGTCCAGCTTTTGAAACTTGAGCATGTCACGAACTTCATCAAGTTTCTCCTCCTTTAGCCACTCAAGACTTAGCACTTTCGGAGTAACAATGATCTTTCTGCTGTACATTTTGTAGTACTCTGCTATACTCTCCTGGTTTTCAACAAACCACCTGTCCAGATAATCTGGTTCATTGTTGTCACTGTCTGATCCAGAGTGTTTCACCATGGCCCTTTTGGTTCTTTTTCGTGGGTTGGAGGGAGAAGCCATTTTCGGTGGACAAGCAAGAGAACTAAGTTTCTCACTCAGAACGAATAAGGCAGTGATGTAGTGTGAGAGTGAATGCATGCTCAACCCTCTACTTAATGCAATACAATTCTATGGAAAACAGCATATTGATTGACAATTCAAAAACCCAAAACAACTTTTGCAGTTTGTTGAGATTCTACAGGCAATCAATTCAGAGCAGGTTATACTTAGCTGCAGAAAATCTTCAAGACCAGCTTTTTGACTAGTTGACTCTCCACTGATGCAGTGCCATGTGGCATCTCGGGCTGTCTCTCTTTTCACATGCTAAACATGAGTGTCAACTTGTTTTGTCTTATTCAGCTCTTCAACTCGCTGGGTTCCACTGTGCATGGTTCTACTCGAATGCTTTCGGTTACACAGTACCACTTTGGTTGCATTGTAACTCCAACCCAATTCCATATGCATCCAGAATTAACATTTAATCAGATACCAATATCCAGTCAGTTTTAACATTTCTATTTATCAGATTTTAAAAACTGATCTAAAATAGTGAGTAACAATGTGAACCTGATGCAGTAAATGAAAGCTTAAAACAGTAAATGAAATCAAAAATTAATTCAGTAAGAGAAATCGAAACTGGTTATGTAATCTGTAAAATTAAAAACTGATCCAGTGAACTGTTCAGGAATGAAATTTAACACTGAAATTTGTAAAACAGTCAAGTAATAAAATCAGCCAATAATCCATTCAGAATGAACTGATTTATTTCACAAATTTAAAATCAATAATTCCAAGTTCATTTCGAATGAAGTTAAATCTCTCTTTATTAAGTGGCTCTGTAAAAAGATCAGCAAGCTGATTTTCAGTGTTAACAAACTGAATTTCACAATCACCATTAGTGACATGGTCTCTAATGAAATGATGGCGAATTTCAATATGCTTAGTCCTTGAATGTTGAACTGGATTCTTTGTAAGATTAATGGCACTGGTGTTGTCACATAATAATGGAATTTTAGACAAGTTAAGTCCGAAATCACTTAACTGCTGTTTAATTCATAGGCTTTGTGCACAACAGCTACCAGCTGCAATGTATTCAGCTTCAGCAGTGGACAGTGCAACACAAGCTTGTTTCTTATTATGCCAGGATATCAAGCTTGATCCTAACAGATGACATGTTCCACTGGTGTTTTTCCTGTCAATTTTGTAACCTGCAAAATCAGAATCAGAATAGCCTACTAAATCCAGAGATACCTCACTTGGATACCATAGTCCAACAGTTGTAGTTCCCTGTAGGTATTTCAGAATTCTCTTTGCTGCAGTGAAATGTGATTCCTTTGGATTGGATTGAAATCTGGCACAAAGACAAACACTAAACATTATGTCTGGCCTGCTGGCAGTAAGATACAGCAGTGAACCGATTAATCCCCTGTACTTGGTTTGATCCACATTGGTTCCTTTTTCATCTGAATCCAAGTAACAATTAGTGGCCATAGGTGTTGAAATCTCTTTGCAGTTTTCCATGTCAAACTTCTTCAATAACTCTTTGCAATACTTGGTTTGACTAAGGAATGTCCCATGATTTAGTTGCTTGATCTGCAGTCCAAGAAAGTAGTTAAGTTCACCCATCATGGACATCTCAAATTCTCCCTGCATAGCTGCAACAAACTGCTCACACAGATTTTGATTAGTGGATCCAAATATAATATCATCAACATATACTTGAACCAAAATAATATCATTGAGTGCTTTCTTAACAAACAATGTCTTATCTGTTTTGCCTCTCTCATATCCATGAGATAGCAAGAAGTTGCTCAACCTCTCATACCACTGTCTTGGGGCTTGCTTCAAACCGTATAGAGCTTTCTTCAGTTTGAAGACATAATCTGGATGCTTATGATCTTCGAATCCAGGAGGTTGACAAACATAGACTTCTTCATCAATATACCCATTAAGGAAAGCACTTTTGACATCCATTTGGTGAAGCTTGAATCCATTCATGCAAGCATAAGCTAAGAGCAATCTAACAGCTTCAAGTCTTGCTATTGGTGCATAGGTTTCCCCATAATCGATTCCTTCTTCCTGATTGTAACCCTTGGCAACCAGTCTAGCTTTGTTTCTCACGATAACACCATGTTCATCTAACTTGTTCTTGAACACCCACTTGGTGCCAATGACATTCATCTTACTGGTTCTGGGAACAAGTATCCAGACCTCATTCCTTGCAAACTGGTTCAGTTCTTCGTGCATAGCTGTTATCCAGTTGTTGTCTTCCAGTGCATCAGCTACAGTCTTTGGTTCAGTCTGTGAAACAAAAGTCATATGTTCACAGAATTGATTCAGTGTACTTTTGGTTGAAACTCCTTTCTGCACCTGACCAATTACATTGTCCAATGATAAATTCCTAGGAATTCTCCACTCCTTAGGCAAGTCTGAACTGATCCTGTCAGTAACACCTTCTTGTTCAGCAGATTGCTCTTCTGCTTCTGTTGACTGAATTTCTGGTAGCATACTGGTTTCTTCAGTCTTGTTTTCCAGTTCAGTTTCAGTTTGTTGTATAATTGGGCTTTCATCATCTACATATGTCTCAGACCTTTCCTGCATAATTTGGTTAGTTTCATCAAAATTCACATGTACAGATTCTTTTATCAGCATGGTCCTCTTGTTATATACAAGATAAGCATGGCCATGTTGTGAGTAACCCAGAAATATACCTTCATCAGACTTGGAATCAAACTTTCCAAGGTTGTCCTTACCATTATTAAGTATGAAGCACTTACAGCCAAAGACCTTTAGGTGAGACAGGTTCGGTTTTCTTCCTCTGAATAGTTCATATGGGGTTCTCTTCAGTATGGTGTCTGATCAGCACTCTATTTAGCACATAACACGTTGTACTGACAGCATTTGCCCAGAAGTATTTGGGTAGTCCATTCTCGTTCAACATGGTTCTGGCCAGTTCCTCCAAAGATCTGTTTTTCCTTTCAACAACTCCATTCTGCTGTGGAGTTCTTGGTGCTGAGAAATTGTGTTTAATATTCAGTTTACTGCAGAATCTGTCAAACTTCTCATTCTGAAATTCTCTCCCATTGTTAGATTTAATGGATGAGATACTGCAGTCCTTCTCATTCTGAATCACTTTGACAAAATTCTTAAACACATGGTAAGTCTCATCTTTGGTGACAATGAAAAATGTCCAAGTGAACCTAGAATAGTCATCAACAATAACAAGACCATAGTAGTTCCCTCCTAGGCTGATAGTTCTAAAGGGACCAAATAAATCCATGTGCAGCACCTCAAGTGGTCTAATTGTTTAAACAACATTAATCGATTTAAAAGAGATTTTAGTTTGCTTACCCATTTGGCATGCTCCACATAGTTTGTTCTTCTCAAACTTAAGCTTAGGAAGACCAATTACAAGATCTTTAGATGCAATCCTATTTAAGTGATGCATGTGAATGTGTGCAAGTCTTCTATGCCACAACCAAGATTCATCATCTCGGGATATCAAACAATTCATGCTAGATGTTATGCAAGACACATTAAGCATGTAAATGTTACTCACTCTTTTACCTACAAGAATTGTTTCAGCAGATTTTGAATCTGTTATGAGACATTGATCAGGCTCAAACGTGATCTTGTACCCCTTATAATACAGTTGACCGATACTTAGCAAGCTGTGCTTTAATCCTTTCACTAAGAGTACATCTTCGATGATTACTCTATTATTTCTTCCAATATTGCCACCTCCAAGTATCTTGCCTCGATTATTGTCACCATATGTCACATATCCTGCAGGTTTCCATTTGATATTAATCAACCGAGTTGAATCTCCTGTCATATGCTTTGAGCATTCACTATCCGGATACCACATCAGCTTACTGGATGCCAAGCAGACCTGCAACACATATTAGAATTGAGGCATTGGTACCCTGTTAAATTTGGGTCCAGCAATGTTAGATGTGCTTTTGGGCACCCACCTAACTAAACCTTTTGGCACTAAAAACCTTCTAAATTTACAGTCCTTGACAGAATGACCTCTTTTCATACAATAGAAGCAGGTAATAG
>Ga0209700_107680_pt1 | contig 14824 bp, 13 predicted proteins | sample SiratroredBW_FD_187528 | JGI IMG/M metagenome (GOLD analysis project Ga0209700, IMG submission 187528) | Root nodule microbial communities of legume samples collected from California, USA - Siratro red BW (SPAdes) (version 2) | ecosystem: Host-associated > Plants > Roots > Nodule | place: USA... | reverse complement strand
CCGATTTTATTAAGATTTCAAAACGTTTTCTAATTGATTTTACTAATTGCTTTTATTTTCTGAAAAATCTTTCTCACACTATGAGATGGTGGTGTAATATATATATATATATATATATATATATATGTTGAGCAGGGTTTTTTTTTTTAAATATAAAATAGAGTTGTTAGAGGTGTTCTTAATTTTACATGTATTTTTTTAAGGACAGCTATAGTAATAATATGAATAGCTTTTTTTTTTTGTTTTTTAATATTCAACATGTTTTCTATGATAAGATTGGACATTATTTTTTGTTATTAAATATAATTAAAGAGTTTTAAAAAAATTTAGTTAAAAGTGGCATTCTTATTTATTTTGTAAGGCGTTTTGATTTAACTCATGTCATATTTAGGCTCTTAGAGATAAATGGTTGCAAATTTATATTATTACTAAATTTCACCTTGACTCATGTTTTTAAAATAATAACTATTTGATAAATTGATTAATTTAAGTATAGAAAGTATGATTAAATTATATTATAAATATTTGGTTAGACTTTTTTTATAATAGATTTAAATTCATTGTATTAATAATAATATTTTTCATTTTTGCAATAATGAATTTAGTGTGTCTCGCACACTTTTTATTATTTTTTTTTATCTAATAATAATTTTTTACGACAAATGATCGATGAACATAAGAATCCTTGAGATATCAAAACCTATAATAATGTCATCTTTTAGTAAAAGAAAAAATCATACGAAAAATATATTTTAAAATATATAAATTATACTTTATATTTATAATAAACAATTCAAATTATATAAAATTGTTTTTATATTGAGAAGAAGAATAGTTAAGAAAAACAAGTATATAAATAAAAATTAAAATACACCTGTCCCCGAAGGTAAGAAATAATGATAATAGTGGAAACTCTAACTCTATATAAGTTGATAGTTCTAATTAACAGTATATGAGTAGATTACGAACTAGGTTGGATAAATATTTTTTAAAAACTTTAATATCTTTTCTTAAGTAAATAAATACTCACAAAATGTAGTATGCATTTGTAACATTTTTCTTAATTTAAAATATAAAAAAATGTTTTTATATGTAAACATTCAGTTGTAATTCTCTAGTTTTGAAAGATAAAGAAAATATATTGAAAAATGTCCAACAATTTTTCAATTGACGCTCTAACTGTATAACTATTATATTTTAAGGAACACAATTTTAACAAAACAAATATATTATTCTTCAAGTTTGTTAAAGTTATTTTAATCAGAAGTGTATATTATATTTTAAGTTCACGTAAAATTGCTTTGACAATTAAACTCTTTAATAAATATAAATAATATTTTACTCTAAAAAATAGGAACTATATCTCCTGTTTATAGAAAAAAAAAATAATTTATTAGTTATGTAATTTAACAAAAAAACATTGATTACTTAAAATAAAAATGGAGTATTTTGCACTTAAAACTTATGTAAACTCCCACAGAAGAAAATAAGGAAAACATTGGATTACTCAAACTTTTGTGTTAAGGTTTCGATACATAAACAAACAAACCTCTCAAGTTAGTTTACGAGGAAACTAAAAATAATGTGTAAGCAATGTTTTGAGAGTAAAGAAGTTGAACCAAAGACCCTGCTCAAACTGAAAGAAGGTGGGAGGGGAACAGAAACAATTCATGTTTCCAATTTCATTCAAGAGCTTTCTTCTTCTTCTTCTTTTTCTTCTTTTTCTTTTTCTTCCTCTTCTACTACTGTAGGTTCCTCAGATGCTGCTTCTGCTGCTGGTTGTGGTGGCTCCTCAAATAGAGGCTCGGGAGGTGTAGAAGAACCAGTCCTCTTGTGTGCAGCAGCTTGGAGCACATGGCTGTAGTTCCCTTTCTCCATGAACAGTTGTGCAAAGTGGACTCTGCAGTAGAGGACACCATCAAGGGCAGCATAGTTTGAATGTGTCAGAGGGCACCCTGCATGAGCACACCTGAAACAAGTCTTGTGGTAGCATTCTCCTTCCAGTGTCACCTACCAAATTTCCATGCATGGTTAGTTTAGTCATGTCAAAATTCTCTTTCATGTGATCTGAAACTTTTGAAAATTAATTGTGAAAATCAATGATCTTATGGTTAAAACCCTAATTGAATTAGAGATCAGACCTTTCATGGACTGTAAATTTTATCTTATAAATTAATTTTGTAAAAATGAGTTAAACTTAAAATCATTTTCCAGAAATATGACATTACAAACCTGTTCTCACTTTTTCATATTGCATGGTGAAGATATGAGAGATCACAAACCTTTTCAAGAGGATAGACTGTTTTAGCACATGTTGCACATTTGTCCAGGGTTCCACTGAACATGGAAGATAGCTTGCTAGGGGTTCTATTCTGTTATTGATCATGATATAACTTGCATGTTAGAGAGAGAACACAAGAATACATAATTATATACATAGGAAGATATGTGTAAAGAAAGGATAGGGAACATACGATTTCGATTTGTTTCTCAGTAGACTTTGCTGCAACATTTAGAGTCAAGAAAACAACATAGCTTCATTAGTGTAAATAACAGAAGCTGACATGATCTTAGCTACTTGTAATTTAATGTAAGGTGGGATGAGAATTATTATGAGAATAACACAGAGTTTGGCCAAAATATGCTCTTCCTCTTACCGAAGTTCTTGCTGAAATTGCCAGATTCCTTGAAGAGTTGTTCAAAATGAGGCTTGCAATAGAGAACTCCATCCATTGAGGAGTATGTGCACATCTGATCAACATTGAGTAGTATATCAATGGCAGTCCCAATTTGTGAACAATGTTTAAAGGAGAATTTGTTAATATAATGTGCGTGAAAAGAAAAATCCCAAATAACAAAATCTTGGCTTTAAATCTTTTGATATTATCCACACCCATATGATAGTGATCCAAAAGAAATATTTGGTTTCTTTTTATTTCATTATATGCATTGTTTTCATTTCTTTCCTTCATACATTCCAAATTTCATCAGGTAAATTTTGAAAACATGATTTTGTTTTTACAAATTTCTTCTCAAAGTCATCAAATCAGAAAAGAAGTAACATTCTTATACCTCCTCATTTCAGAACAATTACCATTTTCGTATAATGATTTAAGATAAATTACCTTTGACCCTTTTAACTATGATCTTTCTCATTCCACATTGGAGTTACAAATAGACAATAGTAAAATCAAGAAGGGAAGAAATCAAGAGAATGAAGGGTATTATACCGTGAGATATCCCTTGCAGTGACTGCATTTGAAGCAGTTCTTATGGTAAGGAATGCCTTCAAGAGTTAACAAGTCAACAACATAGACAGTCTTGTCACATGCCTTGCATTTATCAAGAGTTCCAGTGAATGACATGCTTGTTTTTCCCCTTCCTTTATTGCTTGTGCTTTTTTTGTGTTTTTTTTATTCCCTTTGGGGATGTCTGAGGAACAAAGATGGGTTGAACAAGAATGCACACCTCAGACAAAAGGGAACTGAACAAAGTCTTGGATATGTCTGAGCAGAAAGTGACTTATATCAGCATAGGTACAGGTTGTAAGTGGTAAACAAGTGATTATAGACCCTAAAAAATGTGAAACAAAAATGGAAAAGTTATGTTTTATTTGTGGATATGATCTACTTGAATGGAGGGAAAAAAGGCTTGTTGGTTTGACCACTTCAATTAGAAGAAATTATTGGATGGAACAAAAATAGCTATTTCCAACTTTTCTTTGGTTTACTATTCTGGTAATTGAAATGTGGATTTGATAATTAAGAGGTTAATAAAGCAAGTTAAAAGATCTTTGTAAATTAAGAAATTATTTTTATTTTTAGCATGTTTTAATTTGGTTAATTCTATACTGATCAGGCTCCTTCTTCTTCTCCTTCAATCTTGAATCTAGAAACAAGAAAATAGTTCCTCCTCCCCGGTATTGTAAACAGTAATTTAAACTAAAATTGATTTATTAAAAATAATTATAGAATCTGAGTTTAAGTATAGAGCAAGGTTAAAATAAATTTTAATTAGCAAAAGTCGTCCCACTTCTATAAATTATTTTTTGATTATCAGCTTTTAGTGATACTGTGTGAAATATATCCATTAAAAATCATAAGTATGTAGTAAAATGGTATAAATCGTATAATTAGAGAGTGCAAATATGTAAGTTCTTAGAAGTAAAGTTGTTCAATAATTCCTTAAATAATAAAATAAAATAACAATCATTAATTATTTCTTTCACAGTTTCTCTATATGTGCATAGTCATGCTTCCTCAGTGTTTGAAGAGGGATTTATTAGAGAAATTAAATTCCAATGAGCTCCAACAATTTATATAAGAGATATCACCTATTATTCAAGATCTTAACCTAACATTTTTATTTTATGTTATTTAACTTCAATCAATGTGAGATTTAAACTTACTGCATTCTCTAACCATGCTCATCATTAATTATATTATCTAGGAATATAACTGAGAAAAAAGATAGTAAAATATATAGTATTTGTGAATTCTTTTGTGTATTTCTTAACCAGGTCTCTTATATATAGTCAAATATATAATGAGTTCTCACTGATATTAGGTCTCTTAGCCAGGTCATCAAAGTAAGGGTATTTCTTATATATTTCTTTACAGAAACTTGTTTCGAAGGTTCATTTGATTGAAAAATAAATAAAATCAGCATTGATGTATTTAAGCATAGTTTGTTTGTTAATGATATTAGTTCAAGTGCATTTTGCTATCATTTCTCCAACTTTTCTCTAGTTTTTCAAGTTTCTACTTTGTCCAAAATATTTTCTCCAGTGTTTTATCTTCTTACATGAATTGTATTTTCAAATTCAGTACTAATATTTTCAATCATTTATCAACAATTATATTTAAGTAGGTATTGAATTGTAAATGTTTTTTAACATAGCATTACCAACCTCCAAAGATACAAAACTAAATGTCTTCTATTTTATTTTTTCTTCTAGCAAAGTTCATATAATAAATTTGCTTAGCTGCTATCTGTAAACAAGAAGAAAAAACTAAACAAAAGGCTTTCCACATAATGTTTGCCATTTATTCAGACTCATCTAAGTATGGAAAAATTAGAGCCCTGCTTCAATCAAAGCAGTTCCAAGCTTCAATAAATTTTATCACACTTGTGCAATGTTCAATTCCATTCCAGTGATGAGACCATTACCACTTAGTGGTAAATCACACAATCAAGGAGGCAGCACAACCTGTTGACACAGTATTAGATCTGAAATGGTCTTTCCATGCCTATCAATTCTTCTAGAACAGTTGACACCCCCATCCAGGATGTTCCTGACAACAATGTTCAATGACTGGATTCCCTTGACTTCATATATCTCCACTATAACATTTTCATTGACCCTTTTGTCTGTTCGATTTCTTGCATCTAGATCAGAAGAAAGAGACAAATCCAGAAGATGGGAGACCACTGATTTTACCCACTCAGATGTAATAATTAGTTTCAACCTCTTATAATCAAGAGGAAAATGTGGGATGAGGGAAAAATTTATGTCATTTCCTTTATCTCCAGCTCTGCTGTGTGCTACCTTGTAAAGTGGAATCTTCTGACCAGATGGAGCAGGTGAATGTGAGCAACTACTACCAAGGAAAGCAAATTCTGAAGAGGATTTGCCAATTTCAGCCTGTAGCTTTGCTGCCAGTGTCAATGTGTGCCTCGTATTGTATTCAGGATTAACTGCTTTGTTTGACTGACTCACTGTGTTCCTCTTTACCCCGGTTCTCCAGAAAACTTCTTCTCGCTTAACCTGTAAATAAATCTAGCTATGATGAAGAGTTCTGGCAAAATGGTAAATGAATTTTGCAATAAGACTTAAACCACTAGCACTGCAATTACAATAAACATCTTCAACACATAACAAGTTTAATTGAACGTTCAAGTTTATTCTCTGACTTCAGCACATAAGGAACACTTCAGTAAAATGAAATGCTTAATTTCTCATTACCATTTTGAGAAATAATTTCCTAGTTCTCATTTCTTAAGGTATAATGTTGATTGAACAATTAAGCCTTATTCCATTAGAAAAGACTTTTACAAATTATTCTACTCAAAATTAGGTGTTTGATATAGCCCACTGGAGTCTAACGGGTCCATGTGCGTAAGTATAGTCCTAGTACATGCATATACACCACTGTGAGTAAATCCAAGAGAGAGGAAGGGGGAGGAGAGTATACCAAATGTTTTTGTAGAAGATTCTCCTTCTTATATCCAGTACTGCATTTAAATAAAGGATATGTCAGCGTCACTAAAGATCTACTGCAGAAGCAATACTGTGTCTCAAATATAACAGCATTCAAAACAAAATGAAGAACCAATATGCAGATAACTAGTACAACATAGCTAGCTCTTCAAAGTTTAACCACCTAGTTTCAACTTTTTGTCACAACTCCATTCACAATTGGTGTTTTCCAAGTCTTGAATATCAAGTTTGTTTTATAACATTGCGATTCTAATACCAAGTGCAGACTCTGATAATCCAATCAGCGAGAAGAACAATTTTGATAAAATTACAATTTCACCAGCAATCATCAAATTAGAGGAACATTGGTTGTCAATTCAACAGAGTTATAATTCTACACTACAAAAATTGGCCATTAACAATTTTAATCAAATGAATGCAGAGGCAAATTTAAAGTAACATTGACCTGATACCACCACCACCAGCTGGTCCATTTGTATACAATGCTATAAATTCTCTGGTAAATTGGACGGCTTGTTCCTTCTGCTCAAAAAGGCCATCCATGCGTAGCCTGATATCTTCACTAGTTATTTGTGACCGCTCATTTCCATTGCTGCTGGTAGCTTTAAGACTATCAAACCCAATTATATAAGAAAGTATATGGTGATTAAGACCAGGAAATGTTTCTTCCATCCATGATCTCACCTAATTAAGCATGTGAAGAGACCAACATTAATTGATAGTAATCTAGATGTACCTCCAAGTCTTATCAAGCAGTAGAATCAACATAAATTATAAAAAAAAAAATGAAGCTAGATCACTGATCTAAGTGTTCCTTATAAGTTTTTAAACGTTACCAGAAATTCTGCTGCTTTAGCACGTTTAACACATTCATAACCTCCATAAGATATCTCTCCCCATCCTTTCCATCCACAATCCTGTAAAAAGTATTTAAAGCAGCAATGTAAAGATAGGTTCAGTGAATCAAAAGAGAATGATTCAGACATGTACCAGTGGGACCAGCTGCAAAAGTTTATCTGGAACTGATACAGTAGATGGTTTTGCCCCAAGACAGAGAACTCTAGAGCTTGATAATGGACTGAAAGAAACATCCTGAAAATTAATCACCTGTTGAAGAACAGTGAGTTTTTTTTCTTTCTTTTTTGTTGTATATTCTACCATCAACTTATATAAATGTCCAGTGCTTCACAACTAAAATTTAGCTTACCACATCAGGGGTTACATAAGCCTCTGGGTCTCCAACCTCATACAATAATTGTTCAGCACAAGTACTGAAATTTAAAACTCCCCCACTGCCTTCAGCCTTTGCTACACATACTTGGCCATCAAAACAGATTTCAGCAAACGGAAGTGATAAATCCAGTAGTTGCAGGAAGGACATATCTCGGTACTGGTCACCTAAACCAAAGAAGATAGAGCTTAAAGAGTATCATCCGATTCACTCAACCCATCGGCACAGGTTTTATCTCAAACCAAGGGTAGAGAGATAAGCTATATTAGTAGACCTGGATGCATGAAATATCCTCCTGTGAGTTGGCAACCACACTCTAGAAGATGGCCAGCCAGAGAACCTTGAGCTAGATGTTCTAATTCATCCCAGTTCCATCCTAGTTCATAAACCTACCCATACACCAGCTTAATCCTTCAGAATTATGTCCCATACTAAGTTACAAAGAACTGAATAATATAATTCAAAAGAGTGAGAGATTGAGAATGAAAAGCTAATACAATATCTTTATTAGAATACTTATGCTTCTTTGTTTGTTAGTATATAATATTGGTCACATTATAAGAAAAATGTAATTTGTTCTGTACAAAAAGTCTAGAACTTTTCTGAAATAAAATATTAATTAATGTGAAAATTATTAATAACAGGATAATAAGTTATTTTTCTCTCTCACTATGTTTGTTTATGAGTGTCTTTAGCTACTTCAACAAAATCCACCTGTCATATCCAAATTTTCAAAATGCAGGAGTTGCCAGGTGATGAAATATGAATAGTTTTAAGGTCTAGCATGTCACCTCTCACAAGTTGTCCATATTGAAGAACGAATTCAGTCACTAAAAAGCAAGTATTGATTAAGATGGGGAATATGAAGGAAAGAACAGGTCATACCATAGGTGCTAAGAATAAAGCAGCATCTGCAGTTCTCGAAGTAATTATTACATTTGGTTGGTACTTTTCAAGGCAACGAACAATGGGAGCAGCTCCCAAGTATGTGCTGATACCCTTCGCAAATTACAGCCAAATTTAACATCCAGATTAACTCATTGTGGCAAAGTGAATAAAAGATGAGTGGATAACTAAATTTGATCAGATTATGCTCATTAAAATATTATAAACAGACAGACAAGGTGAAATATAGTGGTCCCTTTATATAGTTCAATAAGTAAATGTGTTTGGTTTATGACTTGCATGCATTCAAAGTAAATTGAGTGGAGAAGTATGTGAGAGTATGAGTTGAGATGAAAGTTTGGGTCAAATATATGATTTGATTACATCAGGATATATAATATGATCTTGTTAAATTAAATAGCGAAATATCTTACCAAATATTTCTCATTATTAATTATTGATTTTGTTCCTTATCTCTTCTTTGTAAATAAAAAACCATACTCATGTATAATACACACAATTACAAGTATTCCTTTCAATATGGTATCACAGTAGTACCATCATCCGTGACGTGTTTTGTCACTAATATGTTATTATGTCTATTGGGTCTTTTGAGGGGGTTTCACATAAGAGATCCAACAAAAATAAAACATGGGTCAAATTCATACAAGGGATTGACACTCCTCCAACCCAAAATCTTAGGCAATAAATTTGTTGATATTCTTTTTTATATGTTGTTCAACTTTTTCATTTCTACTAAATTTAGAACTCAAACTCACACTCGGAATCCTAACAATGACCCCTTCAAGTGTGAGTTTCTTCCACATTGGTAGACTCCTTTCGAACTTAACCATGAGTACCTCGCTAGTACTAGAACTTTAGTTACACCATCATTCATCATAACGAGACACGCTTGCCTGAAACCTCCGCCAAAAAGACTTTCAACATAGAGTCCTCTCTTATATTGTACTTGTCCAAGTTAGTCACCAAGATGAATCATCAACTAATACCACTATTGAGTCTTTCAAGGAAGGATTCAAAAGGGGAGATTCAATGACAATGAAAAACAAGTCAAACCAATGTAAGGGAAACTAAAACCTTAACACTCTCAAAACCTTAAGACAATAGGTTTGTGAGTCATCTTCTTTATGTATTGCTCAACTTTCTCATTTCTACCCGATGTGAGACTCAAACTTACTCTCAGATTCCTAACAAGGTTATGATTTTGTCCCCTAGATGCATTGGTTTTGATTGTTACTTTGACCTTCTCTCTCAAGTAAACAATATTTGTTTCAAAACTTTTGCTTTAAGAGCCCCCATACTCTCGGATAGTTGTCACACCCTTCAAGCATTTCTGCTATTAAATAGCCTCCGCATCTTTAAACATTTTTGCTCTTCGAAAGTCAATTCTTTCTCCATGTACTTTTGCTTCTCGATAGTTGTCATGTACTCCGAGCAACCGCTGTGCTCTAATATTACTTTCTGCTCTCTAACAATAACTTCATTTGCAAGCATTTTTTGCACTTCGGTAGTTGTTATGCCCTCTGAGTTTGTTCTCTGATAGCTACAATGCCCTCCGATCTCTAACTCAACCCTACAATTTGAGTTGCCTTTCTCTGGCAACCACTATGTTGCTTGACTCATGGCCAAGGTCATCATGTGCCACAAGCTTCCTGGCACGTCATCTTGACATACCTTCATTGAATCAATGTGTGAAGCTTTATTAGCTCCAACAACCAACTCACTAACACGTTCACAAAGTCTCTCAAATGGTCACGTGTTGATTGCTAAAAAATCCACATCGACTAAAGATATGATCAAATTATAGTATATAAGTGGGTATAAACCCTTATAAGTCGATTTTATGAAATTGAGTTAGACTTAAATTTCACTTTCTTAAGATAATATCAGAAGCCTTCAGAGCCTATCCTAGTCAAGTTTGTTGGGTCTTGTCATCCATTGTTGGGTTTCTCCTAATCCCACGCTTAAGATGTTCAGTCTTTGGCATGAGAAGGTGTGTTGAAAATCCTACATTGACTATATATAATAATCAAATTATAGTATATAAGTGGGTACGAACCTCGTCTTATAAGCCGATTTTATAACGTTGAGTTAGGCTTAAATTCCACTTTCTTAAGAATGATATTTGTAACAAATTTAACTCATATAATACATATGCTTTGGCTTGAGGGAGAGTATAAAAGATGTGACTTTATTATATTAAATAGGGAAATATCTTAAACAAATATTTCTCATTATTAATTACTGATTTTGTTCCTTATTATTGTATCTCTTCTTCATTATAAATAAGAATATCCATGTGCACACAACACACAATTCCAAGTCATCCTTTCAATAGTTTGTTTGGGTTGTTTGAATGCGAATCCAAACAAACTCTAAATAGGTAGCCAAAAAAGGGTTAAAAACTGAACTTGTAACATTTGGTGCAGGTTGGTCGTTGGTTGGTGAATGGTTTCCCACAAATTGGTTGGAAATACATTACAAAAATAAATAAAAGCAGAGTTAATTAGAGAATGACTTTATATGTGAAAACAAACAGCCTCGTGTGAAAATATTCTTACTCCATCCATGAAATATGATTTTGCTGGTGAAAATCCTGAACCTGAAAGATTGTGTACGTATATATAAGTTGTGAAACTAAGTACAAAGACTAATTAAATTAAAAAATCCCAAAATTTAATTTAGTTTTTTATATATAAATATATGAAAAGGTGGAAGAATAATAAAACCAGATGCATCAACAATTTCAGAAAAGCACCTGGCAAAGAGCTAAGACTACGAAAAAAATTGGAAATTAAAAGCATATGCCTTTTTAATCTTAATTAAAGAGTAAATAATAAATATAGAGCTCATAATGTTAATAACTATCATTCTGTTAACCAGAAAAATCTCCTTATTAGAACACTCCTATTGTTTGTTATGCATTAATAGAAGTAGCTCTCTCGATGTCATCCAATTACAGCAAATCATTCTTTCTATGCGAAGAACCTTTACCAAAGGTGAGATCACCCAACATATTTCAAACAAAATGGGAAGTAGAAATTGTAAGGTAGGTAAAAAAAATGCATGAGACAAATAAATTGAACAGTTGAAATTCAGACATTCGTTTAAAATTTGGCTAAAAAATAGGATAAAGGAAAGTTTACTGGAAAATCCAAATACCTATATTAGTGACAGACACCTCGTGAGCCACAGCAACAGAAACATTGAGACCCAAGCTGTTAGCAATTTCTAAGACCTTGTGTTGAGCACCCAGAGGATCCACTGTCAAAAACAAAGAGTGAACAATGAAGCTAGAAAAAAAAAAAAGTGACAAGTCGTATATATCATTACTAAAAACTTTGTTGAACATACGATATCTTTGGATAATCAATAGTTATTGTGATTCATTACATTAGATGCAGCATCAGAAAATACTTACTTGCACCCATATTGGTAATTATGCAAGTTCCTCTTTCCAAAGCCAGAGGCAGCAGCATACGCATCCAGCTAGAAACTGCAAAAATAATTTACAAATATCAAACTTAGAATAAGATGGGAAAAAACACGAGCAGGAAACAAACCACCAGATCACTACTGATGGCTTCAATATCAAATACTTTAAAATGATTAAATGGATAACATGTTTTCAAATAAATATAAATTTAAGCTTCATGTCAAAAATAACTGAAAGAAATTATACCTACAGGTGAATTACACACCTTAAAAAACCTTAAGAATTGGATTATAGGACCCTAGATAGTGTAATTTGAGATTTAGTAGATATAGACCAAATAATGAAACTTAACAATTTATTTGAACAGGAAACACCTACTCTGGGAATCATAACCATCACCACCAGACATCATGATTTGATAACGATCAACAAGAGTCCGCTCAGCCAGGCATTCCAGAACCAGATAATTCAGTTCTTGAACTCTTTGAAGCAGCTTAAGAGCAGCCAAAGGCCTGTCACCACCAAACCCTGCTCCACAGCCAATGTAAACCTTATCCCTTCGCCTTTGGGGGTTACTTCTCTGTAATGCAATATCAACACAGTTAATTACCTCACTAGCTATGAAGCTGCATTTGAAACAAGTAACCAAAAAGATAAGCAAAGGTAAGGAACAATAAGACAACCAGCTTGATTAAACAGTTATGGATCTCTTCTTCATCCTGGGGTTCCATCACTACAACTTCCTCTTGCACCCCTGATTCTGCTAGAAAAAAAGACTAACCAAATGAAAAAGAAAAAAATCCAAGAGCCCTCAGAAAGAATCTAAACAAAATGCAATAAAAAAAAAGGTCCAAAGAGACATTTTCATTATTGAGAAAGGAATTCTAGATAACCTTTTTGAATCAATGCGTGTTCAACTCAAATACAACTGTGAGAAATTGGCAAGTTTGAACTTGAAAAAGAAGGGTGTAAACTATTCATCAAACACCTTAAATTCAAAACAGTTTCATCGTCTTCTCTAAACATTTTCTCTTTTAAATATGATTGAACAATAACATCAAATTCAAACCAAAATATAATCAACAGTGGACTACCTGTATTGATACACCATACATCAAATTAAGAATTTTTTTTTTTTTTTCAACCTTCACAAGAGTACTGTACTCATATCCCACTGCAAGGAAAGCATGAAGAATAAAAAAAAAATCAAAACTTGACACTTGAACCATTGATTGAAATGAAAACTTGTACTAGCAACAACCCCAGAGAGATGACACAGAGCTACATGCAACTTAGAATACTATTTTCAATTCAATGAGAGAAAATGTGGGATGATCACAACACGCAGACGAGACATTTTTCATGTAGCTCAGATTCAGCATATTCATAAGTTCACAATCACATGCCCACTTACAAATGAAGGAAAATTTGATAATGATGGTGCAAAATTCACTCAACAATGCCTAAATATGAAGAAAACGATTTGTGGGTATGAGAAAGGGAACCGAACAAAATTGAAATCCACTGGTGAAAAGTGACAATCAGAATAAGATGATAACGTTGGTGGTAAGATGGTTCCGTGCTTGAATTGACAATGAACAATGAATCATATTTTAGTGTAAGACTTTGTCAGCATGTTTGGATAAGATTGAATTTGGGAGAAAATTATTTTTAAAAATATATATACAAGTGAATTTATAATACAATAGTTTTGAATATAATAATAACATTTAAAAAAAATATGAAAAGCTGATTTATTAAATGTTCATATAATATATTTAATAAAATAAGATGCTGAATTCTCAAAACATGAAGTAGTCATTATGAAACTTTTAATAGCTAAAAATATACACTCTAAACTTTACAACTATTAATCATTATTATAAACAAAATTATCTTATAAGAAAATCTTTTGAAATAAAAAGCAAAATATATATAATACATATAAATTGACAAAAATATATAATATCTTATTTACTTTAATGTTTAATATTATTTTAGATACATTATTAGGAGTAATTTGTAACTTAAACATACATTTAAAAATGCTTTTAGTTTTAATTATATGATTCATAAAATATATTTCAAATAAATTAAATATATCAATAAAAATTTTAAAAAATGATTTTTTATATGTTAAAGTTAAAAAAAAATATGTTTAAAAGGTAAACATTTCATTCTCTGTTTTTCTTTATAGGTTAACAAAATTAATATATATATATATATATATATATATATATATATATATATATATATATATATATATAAATGTTAAAAGTAAATATTTTATTTGGTCGTGTAACAACTTAAAAAATCTGTCATTTGAGTGAAATGGTAGAAGTTAATGAGCACTTGATTATTATATCATTAAACTAAAAATGCGTATTTATAGAAAAAGTAAGTAGTCAAGTCTGATTTCAACTCAAGTCATCATCTCTCTAAAATCCCTAACCTCTTTTCCTCGAACTTCTAAGTCTCTGCTTCCATACCTCATCAGTTTCTTAAGCGGAGCCCACCGTTGGACTCGTGGCGGATAATAGAGTAAGTCTATCCGATCAGAACCTCCGTTAGAGTAAGTTCATTTTCTGCCCCTTTTTCTTAGAGCAGATTTAGGTTTTTGTTTTTCCTCTGCTTACTGAGCTCGCATGTGGCATCTGAGCCATCAGACGGTGCCTCTGTGAGCTCATTTCCTAGTGTGTTAGTCTGATCGTTGATCAGAGGTCCTTTGGTGCAGATTCGAGTTCCTGAGGATCTTAAGCTTTTGGGAGTGTTAGAGAGAACTTTCACTGCGATTAAGGTAAGGGAAGCTAACCTTAGTGCTTGTTTGATTTACAAATTTAAGTCTTGAATAGAGAAGTTAATGATTGTAGTAATTGTACAATTTGTATCTGGTAAAGTTTCCTGCAGGTCTGAAATGTTGAATTGAATGTTGCATGTATGAGATAGTTGTGTGAAAATTGATGATATGTTGATCTGTTGAATAGATAATTTGTGCTAGGGTAGATCATTCATTGTGTATGTGGCTTGATTT
>Ga0209700_107674_pt1 | contig 14837 bp, 7 predicted proteins | sample SiratroredBW_FD_187528 | JGI IMG/M metagenome (GOLD analysis project Ga0209700, IMG submission 187528) | Root nodule microbial communities of legume samples collected from California, USA - Siratro red BW (SPAdes) (version 2) | ecosystem: Host-associated > Plants > Roots > Nodule | place: USA... | reverse complement strand
AAATTTTTGTATTTTAAAAATTTTAAAAAAGAAAAAAAAAAAAAAACTAACTCAAATATGTTTTCATTGATCCATCATCTTTATCTTTTATTTATTTACTCGTCTTTTACTTTTTTTTTTCTTGGTTCTTGTATTATAAATCAAAAAAATTTCTATCATGATCCAATAATTTATACTATTCTTTTAGCACAATATATTAAACTCTAATATTTTGATATTCAATAAATTTTTACAATCATTTCATAATTATTATTTTATTTTTTATTTTTTCATTTTCTTTATAAATACAAATTTTTAGTTTTATAAAAAATTACAATATCCTTAAAAAAGTAAGTTGTTATTTAGTTGTTAAAGTTTTATTTTCCTTAAGTCATATGTTGACAACAACAACGTCATTAAAAATTAAATCAATCATATCAATATTACTTTTTACTATAAATAATGGAGGAAGACTAAAGAAAATAATATATTTTTTTTACCTTACTAAAAAAAGTTATGATATTCAAAAACAAGTGTCTCTATAAATACATCACTGAATTTAAGATCAAAGTTCAAAAACATATCAAAAGACAAATATCCCCTAAACTCTTTTAGACTTGCAATAATAACATTTCTCAATGTTAAGAATAAAATAATAAAAAAATAGAGAAAATAAACAATGTAACAATTTACATTTATATATATATATATATATATATATATATATATATATATATATATATATATATATATATATATATATATATATATATATTATGTATTAGATGTGTACTTATTTATAACTCATTACTAGTATATTTTTTATGTGCATGCCTAAAAGAATCAAATACTCAATCTTCCAGTTCAGTTTGCATGTTTTTGTTAATATCTCATCTAAATTTGTGTTCTTTCCCACCAATAAAAAATGTTACATGCCCCTTATGGTATATGTTTGTTGTTCAATAATGGTTTGCGACATGTGAATATGATATATGCTGATTGTTGCCAAGGTACACTAGTTTTCTAATAACTCATATTTCATATGTACTTTAAGAAAATTATAATTATAGTTCATTACAATATTTAAGAAAAATAAACGAATGTAAGTTAATAAATTCAAATAGATTCAGGGTCTACTGAGAGTAAGTTTTTCCTAAATATTATTAGAACAAAAGAAATTTATAGCCTATATAAATAACTTAGACTAACTAAAAATTATATGTTATAGAAATAATGCAAAAAAAAATAAATTTAGTTTTTTCTTGTTTTTCTGTCTTAAAAAGTACTTATAAAAAAATCACCCTGAATATATTCATGCCAATATAAATGTACTCATTATTTTTAATGAAATTGCACCTGAAATATATTTTGAGATAACAATAATATTTTTTACTAGTAGACTTTTCCTAAAACACACAATTATATTATGTTACAGATTTTTATATAAAAGAAGACTAATTAGCAAAAGTTTTTTTTTTTAATTTACAAGTATTGCTTAAATACTAAAATATATTGCATTGCATAAGAATTTTGGCAAGTGACTTCTAATGAACGAAACACCCTCTCCTTCTGCCTTTGTTTTCTCCAGTTGTTTGGTATAATTCCATCATCACATTAACACCTTTGTTGTTTCTACCACACTTTGCTTCAAATCTAAGCTCAAAAATAACTACATAGACCAATAATTCAGAACTTACACTCACAAATTAATTTCTGTTGCTGAGAAAAAAAAAACAAATTAATTTATATTTTTAGTCACTGTTTATCTCAGTTGAAAGAAATTGTCATTGACCACCATTCACAATTGTCGTAACAGAACAAACGTTGAAATCAATAGATAAATCTGTATTTGAATTACTCTATTTATTTATTTTTAAGATAAAATAGTTTCTATTCTTTTTAAGATAAAATCTAGCTTTGGACTCCATTTTTTTTTGCCTATTTTTTTAGAGGTGTTTTACTTGTATTTATAAACTAAAATTGATGTATTTTAGATAAGAAAGTAAAATCAATTTTCAATAATTATAGAGAAATTAAAAGAACATATTATGACAGTCATTTTATTTTAGCGAAATATTAATTATATTTTTGTGTGAGAGAAGAGAATTAAAAAAAAACTATTAATTCCCTGGAATTAATGGTTGATAAATATGTAATAACAATGTAGCATTTCAAACTTCTGATAGACACGGTGCACTACTTATAGGAATTTGATTCCGATCTCTCTCTCTCTCTCTTTCTCTAACTTTCTGTGTCTCTCGTTGTTCTTTTTCTTCGTAAATTTTTAACAAACATAGCAAAAAACCATAGCCAGATCTCATCTGAAAAGAGAACTGAATATTCTCGTTCTCTCTCTTCTCTCATACATGCTTCTATTCACTCTTCTGTCGGTGAACTTGATCTATTTCTTGTAATCAGATCTGAGGTAAATTCGCTCCACTTTTCAATTCCGCTTTGCATTACCGAGTAATAGTAATTCCATGCAATGAGATTCGATTTTCATTCTGATTAGTTAGAATCAGCGAAAAACTGTGCGGCAATGTTAATTGTTAATTGCTATATCTTGTAACGAAATTAGTGTGCGAGGTTGGTTCCGTTCGAGGCGAGGGAAACGTTTTTTGTGTTTGGGAATGGGGATTGGGGTTTCGGGTTGTTATTGAGGCATTGGAAAGTGGAGTTTTTATCAATTTGATTGGATCGTGCAGAGACGGTGCTTGTGATCGAGGGAAGATGCTTACCAAGTTCGAGACCAAGAGTAATAGAGTGAAGGGACTCAGTTTCCACAGCAAGAGACCCTGGATCCTCGCGAGTCTTCACAGTGGCGTGATCCAGCTATGGGATTACCGAATGGGGACACTCATTGACAGATTCGACGAGCATGATGGTCCTGTCAGAGGTGTTCATTTCCATAATTCTCAGCCCCTGTTTGTCTCTGGAGGTACCTTATTCGAAACCCTTCTTATGTTTTTGTATCTGTAATTTGCTAGCTCCAATACTACTTACTTACACTGTTTGTGCTCTGATCCGTTAGTTATATATCCTTTGTTGTTGTTGGTATGTGTATATCTGAATGGGGGCACTTATTTACGACCCTCCTTATGTTTCTCTATCTGTAATTTACTATCTCCAATTCTCCACAGACTGCTTATCTCTGATCTGTAAGTTGTGTATGCTTTCTTGTTGTTGGTCTGCGCATATCTGAAATGAGGCACTGATTTATGTTCTACATCGGCATCCGTGGCAAAATATTAGTTGCTATGGAGACATCTAAACTACACTAGAATCCAGTTACATCTTTCTGGTTTACGTATTCTGTCTGTCTAGATCTGCCATGCTAAACGAATGAAAGTAGAATTATGAGTGGTGACTCATATTTGGGTGTCCAGCCGGAGATTATATCTAGTGATTGAATTATCTCTTCACCTATATTTTTTGCTTGCTCCTGGTTGATGAAAGCATGAGTAGTAAGAATGGGGGATTTGCATTTATGTTTTTAAGCTTTAGTTTTGCTGTATCTTATTTCAATATGCAGAATTATTTGTTTAGTGTAGTTGAAATGCTCTGGATCTGCAAATTAATAAATAGTATAAATCTGTATTTTGAAACAAAACAGTGCTGCATGGAATCTTGTTCTAACAAATAAGTTCGATGTGATTTTCTGAAAGGTTCATGTGTCACTTGGAGTGGAGAAGATTTTGATGGGTTATGTACATTGATAAAATAAATTATTGATCAAGTGGAAGGGGGGAGGGTTTTGTACTTTATACAAATTGACTGTTTTTTGTTTCTTGGGACAGGGGATGATTACAAGATTAAGGTTTGGAACTATAAGATGCATAGGTGTTTGTTCACCCTTCTAGGACACCTTGATTATATCCGCACTGTGCAATTTCATCATGAGAACCCATGGATTGTGAGTGCCAGTGATGATCAGACTATTCGCATTTGGAACTGGCAGTCACGGACCTGTATATCTGTTTTAACCGGGCACAATCACTATGTTATGTGTGCTTCATTCCATCCAAAAGAGGATATTGTTGTGTCAGCCTCCCTTGATCAGACTGTCCGAGTTTGGGATATTGGTTCTCTCAAAAGGAAGGCTGGACCTCCTGCAGATGACATTCTACGATTGAGTCAGATGAACACAGATCTTTTTGGAGGTGTTGATGCAGTTGTTAAGTATGTATTGGAAGGTCATGATCGGGGTGTCAACTGGGCTGCTTTTCACCCTACACTGCCTCTCATTGTCTCCGGAGCTGATGACCGACAAGTGAAACTTTGGAGGATGAATGGTAAATTTGAAACCGAGATAATTACTTGATATTGTCCTGAATAGTAACTACCTAGGAATGTCAAAGGCTTTCCATTTCGTATCTTAAACCTAACTGCCTTTCATATTGGTGCTATTCTGATTGTTATGAATATTAACAAAACAGTATTTGGACGAACTTTCATGTATTGTTGGTAGCAATACCTTTCATACAAAACAGTACTTGCATGCATTAACTTTTTAGTGCTTGGTTATCCAAACCAGGTATAGTATTTTTATGGACCTCAATGTCTCTAATATTTTTCCCCTGTTTTCAGACACTAAGGCATGGGAAGTGGATACTTTGAGAGGGCACATGAATAATGTTTCATGTGTTATGTTCCATGCCAAACAGGACATCATTGTGTCAAATTCCGAGGATAAGAGTATTCGAGTATGGGATGCCACAAAGCGGACTGGAATTCAGACTTTCCGCAGAGAGCATGATCGGTTTTGGATTCTTGCAACACATCCTGAGATGAATTTGTTGGCAGCTGGTCATGACAGCGGCATGATAGTCTTTAAGCTTGAGAGAGAAAGACCTGCTTTTGCAGTTAGTGGTGATTCTTTATTCTACACAAAAGACCGATTCTTGCGTTTCTATGAATTTTCAACACAGAGAGAGACACAAGTACTTACAATCAGACGACCTGGCTCTTCAAGTCTGAATCAGTGTCCAAAGACTCTTTCCTATAGTCCTTCTGAAAATGCAATTCTTCTCTGTTCAGACGCGGATGGGGGATCTTATGAGTTATATTGCATATCCAAAGATGGCACTAAGGACAGTTTTGGTAGGGGTGATATGCAAGATCCAAAGAAAGGTCTTGGAGGATCTGCAGTCTTTGTGGCTCGGAATAGATTTGCAGTCCTTGACAAAGGAAGCAACCAAGTCTCTGTAAAAAATCTGAAAAATGAGCTTGTGAAAAAGAGCGCCCTTCCAACTGCTGCAGATGCTATATTCTATGCTGGAACAGGCAACCTGCTATGTAGGTCGGAGGATAGGGTTTTTATATTTGATCTACAGCAGAGGATTGTTCTTGGAGATCTTCAGACCCCTTTTATAAAGTATGTAGTCTGGTCTAATGACATGGAAAATGTCGCTCTGCTCAGTAAACATGCGATTGTCATTGCTAGCAAGAAGCTTGTGCATCAATGCACCCTTCACGAGACAATCCGAGTAAAAAGTGGAGCCTGGGATGACAATGGCATTTTTATTTACACTACATTAAATCATATCAAATACTGCCTCCCCAATGGAGACAGTGGGATAATAAAAACTCTGGATGTTCCAATCTATATCACAAAGGTTATTGGAAACACCATCTTTTGCTTGGGTCGGGATGGGAAAAACAAGGCTATAACTGTTGATGCAACAGAATATATCTTTAAGCTTTCCTTGTTGAAGAAAAAATATGACCATGTAATGAACATGATAAGGAATTCACAGCTTTGTGGGCAGGCTGTGATTGCTTATCTACAACAGAAAGGGTTTCCTGAAGTTGCCCTCCATTTTGTGAAAGATGAGAGAATCCGATTCAATTTGGCCTTGGAGAGTGGCAACATTCAAATTGCTGTTGCCTCAGCAACAGCAATTGATGAAAAAGATCACTGGTATCGATTAGGGGTTGAAGCTCTTCGACAAGGTAACTCTGGTATAGTAGAGTATGCATACCAGAGGACCAAAAATTTTGAGAGACTATCATTCCTTTATCTCATTACTGGTAACGTGGACAAGCTTGCAAAAATGTTGAAAATTGCTGAAGTGAAGAATGATGTGATGGGTCAGTTTCACAATGCCCTATATATGGGTGACGTAAGGGAGCGTGTCAAGATCTTGGAGAATGTGGGACATTTGCCTCTTGCTTACATCACTGCATCAGTGCATGGGCTACATGATGTTGCTGAAAGGCTTGCAGCTGAACTTGGCGATAATGTTCCATCTTTACCCGAGGGAAAAGTACAATCTCTCTTGATGCCACCATCACCTGTATTGTGCGGTGGTGATTGGCCCCTTCTCAGGGTCATGCGGGGAATATTTGACGGTGGTTTTAACAATACAGATAGAGATGCTGATGAAGAAGAATATGAGGCTGCTGATGGTGACTGGGGCGAGGAACTTGACATGGTTGATGTTGATGCATTACAAAATGGAGATGTTGCTGCAATTTTGGATGAAGTAGAAGTGGCTGAAGAGGATGACGAAGAGGGTGGATGGGACCTGGAAGATTTAGAGCTTCCCCCTGAAGCTGACACACCAAAAGTTTCTGTCAGTTCACGATCTTCAGTGTTTGTGGCCCCAACACCCGGGATGGCAGTTAGCCAAATATGGATTCAGAGATCATCTCTTGCAGCTGATCATGTAGCTGCTGGCAATTTTGATACTGCGATGAGATTACTGAACAGGCAACTCGGCATAAGGAACTTTGTCCCCTTGAAATCTATGTTCCTGGATCTGCATACAGGCAGCCATTCCTATCTTCGAGCCTTTTCATCCGCACCAGTTGTGTCAATTGCTGTTGAAAGAGGTTGGACTGAGTCATCTAGTCCAAATGTGAGAGGCCCACCAGCTCTTCCTTTCAAATTGTCTCAATTAGATGAAAAACTCAAAGCTGGTTACAAGTCAACGACTGCTGGGAAATTTACTGATGCTCTTCGCACCTTTATCAATATTCTTCATACAATTCCTTTGATTGTTGTTGAGTCAAGGAGGGAGGTTGATGATGTGAAAGAATTGATTGTTATAGTGAAAGAGTATGTTTTGGGGCTGCGGATGGAGCTAAAAAGAAGGGAAATTAAAGACAATCCAGCACGCCAGCAAGAGCTTGCTGCCTATTTCACCCACTGCAATCTTCAAGTGCCTCACTTGAGGCTTGCTTTGCTGAATGCCATGACTGTCTGCTACAAGGCAAAGAACCTTTCCACGGCAGCTAACTTTGCCAGGAGGTTACTTGAGACCAATCCTACTGTTGAAAACCAAGCTAAGACAGCGAGGCAAGTGCTGGCAGCTGCAGAAAGAAATATGACTGATGCCCTACAATTGAACTATGATTTTAGGAACCCATTTGTAATTTGTGGGGCAACCTATGTGCCCATTTATCGTGGACAAAAGGATGTCTCTTGCCCCTATTGTACTTCCCGTTTTGTGCCAACCCAGGAGGGGCAGCTATGTTCTGTGTGTGAGCTTTCGGTGGTAGGAGCGGACGCTTCTGGATTGCTCTGCTCTCCTTCCCAGATTCGTTGATTGCACTGGATCAGGAGCGGTTGATGAATTTTTGTTTCAGGTCAATTTTCAACAGCAGATAAGAGTCCTATTGATCAATTAATATATTTTTCTGTAGAAGCTAGAAGTAGTTAAAAGATACTGTTTGGGTGAATTTCTGTCTTTCCTTTTTTTCATGGTTTCCCTTACGATTTCCCCCCTTATCTAAGTATAAGAAGAAAGGGGAGAAAGTCTATTTTTAATCTTTCATGCATGTGAAGTTTTCTTGTATTATGTTGAATTAATTTTATTAGTTTGAGTTGGAAAAAAGTAACATTTTGAGGCTTTAATAAACGTACTTATACAATTATTCATGATTACTTTTTAAAATAATGACATGCTTTGCAGTGTAAACCATGTTTCCATTTTCCTGCATTTTTTAACTGACCAATTGTCCACGATATCTATGTACTTTGTCTGAATTCTGATTTGCTGAAGTTTTTATGATTGTGATTATTATATTTTCAAATACTTGTTGAGTTTACATGCGCTGATGTCCAGAGATTAGAAACGTATTTCATCTCAAATAATCCTTCTACTAAATAGATTGTGCATATACAGTGTGTAAGATTCTTATATTGTTATTCAATCAAGAACTTTCATGCATGATAGATTTATTAATTCTATTATTCGTGTTAATGATAATTAGTTGAATAGGTAAAAGGATTATACCGACACTGTATGTAAATTAAACTTTAATATAAAAACTATTGCTATGAAACTCTTTGATCGGAAAATAGCACAAAAGATGCATGAAAAGTTGCTTCTAATTTTTTTTAGACCATAGTTTTTTTTTTTCTCTTTTCTGAATTTTGTTCAATTTCACTTGATTTTATTTCTTCCCGATTTCTTTTTTTTTATTCATCCTTTTTCAATGATAATTTCGAAAAGAATAGTGAGATTTCAACATATTTGGGCTTTGAGTGTATATTGTTCCTACCAAGATGTCATGTTAACCTAAGAAAATAGTGTTAACTTAGAAATTACACACAGTTGCTTTTAAGATGATAATTAATCCGTCGTCCATTAGCGGAGAACGGATCTTCATCTTGATTCTTAATTTAGATTCCGTATTAATCATTCATTTACTTTTTTATGTTTTAAATCAATTTTCCAAACAAAATTAAATTCTAAATTGAAAAAGAAAATTGACCTAACATATTATTAATGAATATTTCCTTTAAGAAGAAAAAAAAAAAAGGAGTTTGCTGGTTGAGCGGTCACAGCACCACACACTGTGAACTTCGTTTTCTTGTTATATAAAAAAAGGTCAAAATAAGTTGGTGAATTAAAAAATGTTAATGTACTGTAATATTAAACGGTTTAAAATAGATTGATTTAATAGATCCAACCATTTTTTTTTACCATGCATTGCATATATCTTATTTATTATTTAAGAAAGTAAATTTTTTAAGTATTCTTTATATTTTTAATGTTTCTAGATTTAACAAAGTAAAATAGTTAAGAAAAAAATTTCGTGATAAATAAAATCGAACTTAAATAAATAATAATAATATTTATTATTTGTTATTAGCTTTAAAAAAATTATGTAGACTACGAATATCCTTCACAAATCGTACTCGAAATCAGTAAAATCACCATGACCAATAAAACTCTTTTGTTAAAAATATTTAACACATCCGTTTACACAAAATTTAAATTTTAGACTATTTCTTAAATTGAACTTATCCCACCTCGTTTAATTATTACATTCGTGATGGTTATTAACTTAATTCTTACTAGTTCATAAAATAATTATTTGAGATAATTATTAACATTAAACCCTAACTGAGTTGGAATAACAATTTAAAAAATATTATTGGAAAAAAAAAAGTAGAGGTTAAAGTATTCGTATTCAATTTTTATTCTTTTTTTATCGCTTTGTTTTTTGTAATGAACATTAGCATAACGGTATGTTCGCTTTGCCAAAATTTTAGTATTATTTATCACTCTCTGAGAATATTCTTTGCTATTTTTTTTCATCTTTCTTCTTTATTGTTTTTATATGTTTTTTCTCTTTGGTTTTATTATTATTAAAACTGATACTTTTACATTTGAGATTGCCAACTTTCCTTTTATATTTATCTTCTACATAAAGAAATAAGAGAAACAAATTTTTTCCTTTATTTTCCTTCTTTATTTCATTCTGTCTCCGTATTTTTAATTTGTTTTTTCACAAATTATTTCGTATATTATTCCGCACCAAAATTTTATATGACGATAAGAAGCATCTATGAGTGGCGTGCACAACACGTAACTCCATTTTTGCACCACTCAACCACCATTTTAAACCATACACTGCTCTTCATCCTTCAACTCTTTCTTGGAAAAACCTAATTCAACAACCACTTCACCATATAAGAACATCTAAAAACGATTACAAAACAAGGACTTCACTCACAAACAAAAGAACCATCACATCAATTTAAGCCATGTTCGAAATATTTAAGACGATTGTTTGTAATTTGAAATTAGATAATGTTATTTAATTATTATTACTTTTTTTTCTTAATTTTATATAGTTTTGTCCTTGCTTTTTGTTATGAAATTAGTTATATTTTTATTGGTTAGATAGATATTTTATTTTTTAAAGTGTATATTACTGAGGTAATTATAGTTTTATATAAAAAAAATATTTGAAAATCATTTTCTTTCTTTTGAATAAAATTTTTCATCATCTATTATTGATATTTCAAATACGATACATAATTATCTTTGCAAGACTTCATTAACATTTTTATGTTTACCTGATTAAAAATAATTTAAAACTATATATTGTTTATTAATTTTAAAGATGTAGAAAGCTAAATTATAAATATTATAAAGGGGATCAAATGAAAAAAAAAAATATAGTAACCACCATTTTGTCTTCATTTCCTACAAGTGTTTTTGTTAGTGGCTAAAAAAGTTTATAATTAATACGATATTTTTTAACAATTTATGATTAATACGCATTAATACCTATGCTTATTATAAATTAATGGAAGCTTTTCTCTAACACGTAAAATTAATAATATGGTGTTCTTGGTTATTAAAAATATTGAATTTATCAATTTGAATATTTTGAAAGTATATTAATATAATTGAAAAAATTTAACATTGTACAAAATTTTATGCTTATACATGTATTAGATAAAACGTGCTGGCCAACCATCCTTCAATCACCGACAAAACTCCTTCGCCTCCACTTCTTCTTCTTTTTTCCAACGTGAGATTCTGTATACGTTTTTTTTTTTTTTTGTCTAAATCTTAATTAAACATTAAATTGTATAAAATATAATATATAAAATTTAAATTTAATTAAATACAGAGAGTAGAAATGCAAATTCAACTTAACATAAACGCATAAGTACTAAACGTACACTTGTTAAATTCATTTCAATTCACTAAAATGGCATCTTTCAGCAAACTCGACTCATAAAAGGAATATTAATGAATTACTGTTTTCTTTATAAAAGTTTAGTTTGGAAATTTTTTTGCTTTCATAAATTGTTTTGAGAATAGACATAAAATCAATTATCCAATGTTAATTTTAACTTAATTTCATATAATATTTATTTTGGTAAAAAAGTAACATAATAAATTATAGAAAGTAATTTTATTATAATAAAATAATTATTATAATTCTAATTTCTACTTAGATTTTTCAAAAGTACTTCAACTAGTTGAATTAATTTCTCCCTTTACCACAAAATAATTTATTTATTTTTGAGAAAGAAGAGTGGGTAAGAAGCCTTAACTCACAGGCACCCACACGTACGGAGTCACAGGTGTCGGATTGGTATTGGCTTATGCACGTAATAAAAGCTGTTGTCACGTTGTACCTTAACGACACCTATCCGTGCATTGCAAGCAACGTATTTTATAAATACTTATATTTATTTTTTATATTTACTCACACCACACACCAACGCAACTTAGAAGAGAGAAAAACCAGAAGAAGAAGGAGAAGAACAAGAAATTAGGGTCACAATGGAAAACCAATCGCCAGAGATGCAGTTCCTCCTCCTCGAAGAGGTTCAGTTTCTGAAGGTCAACGACGATTCTCTCTTGCAGTGGGAGCTCGTCGATGTCGTCGACGCCGAAGAGGAATTCGACGTTTTCGATTCCTCCGATTCATGTCCCAACCATGCGCCAATTGAAGAAATTCGCCATCTTCTTCTTCGTGAGAGTTTACACGGTCACGATCTTGATGGCGAATCGCAAGTAGAATCGGGTTTCGAAGCTCGGCACTACGATTATCACCAACGTCACTTTCCACATCGTGGTGTTGATGATGGTGATGATGATGATGAGGATGAAGATGAAGATGATGATGATGGGTATGGGTTGGATGATGAGCTGGTGCCGTGGACGGTGAGCAACAAGTTCGGGAGACAGAGGATGAGGAAATTGGGGAAAAGGGCATTTTCGAAAATGCACAGCTCCAAAAAATCTCCTTATCTGTTTGTGAGGCCTGGGTGTGTCCGTGGCAAGCACGGTTTGGGCCTTAAGCACGTTACTGACTCCTAATTAGGGTTATGAATTGTTGATTTGGGTTGTGTTAGGGTTCTTAATTTAACTTCTAGAATCCCTGATTATGGTTTGTATTTGTATATCAGGTGGATATATCTTAGGACATGTAATGATTGATGTCTCTCTCTTTTATGTGCATACCTTGCACATTCTCAATGTATTTATCACTAGAAAATGAAAAAAAATCTTATGCTTTTGTATATGTTGTGTTGATTTTATGTAATGATCACTTTGGTTCTGTTTTGAATGTGGTAACACAGAACTTCGGATGCGTCGAAGGCTAAGGAAGTTTATTTTGAATTCCATTTGTGTAGAAACTACGTTTGCGTGCTTGTTTAAGGACAAGGTTGTTTCCGCAGTGAAGATGGAGTTCGAGTTTTGTTTTGATTTTCAATCGTTTGAATTTGTGCTGAAAAATCTGTTTCTAAAGGGAGGGGCAAAATTTGTAGGGTGAAAATTATTCAATTCAATCCTTTCGTTGTTTTTGTTGAATCACACGAGTCAGAAATGGTTTTCATTCAAACCTGTTTGGTTTGTTCCAACAGACCATACTTTGTTCGTGGAAGTTTCTTCTTATCCTCTGAATGCAATAAGAAAATTCAAACACATACCCATCAATTACTATATTTCACACTTATTTTTTTTAATAAAATGTTGAATAATAATAGAATAATAATGTATTTTAGTTTTATTTTACTGTATACAATGTAGTATTTCATGAATGTGCCCTGTTTTCAAACGATACGTAATTTTTGTCGGGAGAAAAAAAAATGCGAAATTCACTCTATTATTTTGTTATTTTTTTTCTTTTCTTTTTTAATTTTTATTTTTACTCAGGCAATTTTTTTTTATCGAAGAAAGAATTAGGATGTAGCAGCGCTAAAATGTGTAAACTTTAAAAGGTAACACATAAATACTGTTTCCGGAGACGAAAAATTTAAATAGAGAATTTGTGTTTTAAACATATTTTTTAATTTAAATAAGAAATTGGTTTTAACATTTATCCTTTTTTATGTTTTAGCAGTGCAATAAAGTTTGTGATGCGAATTACTAATTGGTAAAGGGTATTGTTACGATGGGCTTGTAATGATAGTCAATATTAAATTAACTCTGGACTTTGTTCTTCATGTAAACAAGGGACTATAAGTTCAAACCAGAAACCAGGGAAACCGAAAAAATAAAAAATAAACATAATTCAAAAACTACATTTTTTTAAATTAATAATATCGTTATAAGTATAATATAATCTTATATAAGCCTTTCTAATATTAAAAATCCACGTGTGATATATTAAACAAACCTATATATAGGGCTCGAGATGAAAATAAAACAATCTAATAAACCACACTTCAATATTATTATCCAAAATTAGCTTGATGGGTCAACAAATCCGGATGACTCAACACCTGATAAACTTGATTATGATATACTTTAAATAATTTAAAATAAAATTTAAATTTAAATATCATTTTAAACCTTAAACTCTAAAATTTAAATTTAATTCAATTTCACAAAAAAATATTTTGATTATAATTTAATTTCATTTTTAATTAATATAAATTTTTTAATATATATTAAGTATATATGGGTTGCCATAGAAAAAGACAAGATATATAAAAATTACTCTATGCCCTTCAAATAAACATTTATAGTGAAGTTGGGATGAAAACAATTTAAGAAAATAATATCTTTTTGAAAAAAATAAAATATTTCATAATAAATTATGTTGTTGTGATAAAGAGTCATAGAAACAAAAATTCTAAAATTATGAGAAAGTGTTTTCAATTATTTACTTTCTTATGTTTTTTCTTTTTGATGTAATTATCTCCTTCTTATGTATTTCTGTTTTCTCTTCTTATTTTTTTTCTCTGAAATTTATTAATTTATTGAATTTCTATTTCTTTTTATAGATTGTACTCGATTTTTTTACAAGATCCAATATTTTAAATAAAAAAATAAATTGTTATTTTGTCAAATTATAGTATTGAGGATTTGACGAGATAAGGAGCAAGATAATGTAATAAGTTTTGATAATTGAGTAAGTATATCATTTTTTAATAAAGAAAATATCATTTTTTAATAAAGATTTCATTTGTTTTCTTTTCATCCCTAATCGAGTTGTTAGGAGGAGATGTTGTTGGTGTATGGATTGATAATTTGTGGAATAACTAAATTCTTGTTTGAGCTTTGAAAATTTTAAAGAAGTTTTGACACAGTTCAATATCTACAAGGGAAATTAATGTTATATATACTTAATGTATTGATTATTTATATGATTGGTGCATGGGGTGGTTGGATTGTTATGTGTACTGGAAAAGTATATATATATATATATATATATATATATATATATATATATATATATATATATATATATATATATATATATAATTCTAGTATAACTTTTATAATAAAACACATAATTATGATTTTAGAAATCTATACAAATATAAATATATGTATAATTTAGGTCTTATATGGATTGGAAGTCAAAAAAAAAAAATATACAATATATTTTTGAAGCAGTGAGGATATATGTGGATTGAGTAATTCTATTATTTTCTTTTTTCTTTTATATTTTTTTGAAGATGAGTGTTCTTATATGTTATATCACTGAAGCCACATATCATTGTTTAAGCGATATATAATTATTGTGATAGTGTGAATGTTTAGGTGATAAAGCGTGTAACTCAAACAATGATTACTAAATATTTGTTATATATATATATATATATATATATATATATATATATATATATATATATATATATTTTT
>Ga0209700_107672_pt1 | contig 14840 bp, 7 predicted proteins | sample SiratroredBW_FD_187528 | JGI IMG/M metagenome (GOLD analysis project Ga0209700, IMG submission 187528) | Root nodule microbial communities of legume samples collected from California, USA - Siratro red BW (SPAdes) (version 2) | ecosystem: Host-associated > Plants > Roots > Nodule | place: USA... | reverse complement strand
ATATATATATATATATATATATATATATATATATATATATATATATATGATATAATATATATCGTCATAAACTCTTTTCCTTTTACCAAATTCGGAAAACAGAAATAAAGCCCTCTATCTATTTTATATGGGTTCTGTTTTCTAAAGCCGTAAAGAGATGATACCTGAAGTAAGGAGTTTTTGGAATAGCTGGTTTCTCCCTCACCACCCTTCATGTGAAGCAATCTCTCTTTTGCCATTATGTAATGAATGAACACTCAACAATAAGTCAAACAATGACGTTAGGCTATGGGAAGTGTCAACATTTATATAGACTACTTTTATTGTTAGGAAGAGTATTGAGTGGTTCTTGTTTCCTTTTTTTTTTAAAAAAAAATAAAGACATCACTATATCGAGACTCATGACAAAAAGCTGAAAAATGGTTTTTAAAACGAAGAATGCCTAACACGTTTTTTTTTTTTTCTTTCATTCAATAATTGTAAGATATTTTTAATTTTCATACAAGAACGTACGTTGAAAGAGTCACTTTTTCAGGATCTTTTATCTGGTACAATTTTTTTTTTCAAAATTCTCAGAATGAATAAAAAAAGTCATACTAAATTGACATAATTTTATTACGAAAAAATAATAAAATTATATCATTATAACACAATTTTAAAAAATTAACTGAAATTGAATTATATTATTACGATTTCAGTATAATAAAATTGAATTGAAATTATGTCACATTAGAATGATTTTAAATATTAATTAAAATCGTATTATAATGATAAGATTTCTTCTTAACGAAATCATGTCAACTTGACACGATTTACTCATAATAGAAATTTAAAAAAAAATTGTTCATTATGAGAATTTTGAAAAAAAATTACTTCAAATTAAAAAAAACCCATTTTCTTCTATAAACAAAGAAAATTATGATACAAAAAGTACAATCTATAATATTAGAATGAAAGGGCACATAGAAAATTGATTATAATAATTATAATTCAAATTTAAGAAAATATTAATATACCTGAAATATTTTATAAAATTGTTGAGAAACAATGTTTATCGCGTGTATAAAGTATTGCTTACGCGTGAATATCACGTGCATATGTCTCCAGATACACACATTAATTCTACTTACGTAAATAAAGAATCATGTATGCGTGGCATTTGGGATTAAAGTGCAATATATGACTATATTTTTAAAGTAATTGAATCGTTATATCGAGTTTTAGGGATTGAAATATATTATTTTAAATTTTTTAATTAAATTATATTTTTTAATTTAGTTGACAAAAATATATTATAATCAAATTTTGTAAATAAAAATATAATTTAATTAAAAACATGGTGTATATATATATATATATATTACAGAATGATTTATTCTTGAATAATTGTAACGAAAAGATACATAAAGATATATACAAGATGACAAATAATTAAGGGATAAAATAAACTATAATTAAGGGTGTGTTATAATACATGCGCATGATCTATGACTGATTGTTTCTATTGAATGGAGAGAGAGTCTACACACCCCGTTTCTATTGAATGGAGAGAGAGTCTACACACCCCCGCAAGATGAAGGAGGGAGATCGAACGCTAATCTTTTCTAGAAGAAATGCATGGCGAGAGTGAGACAGAGGCTTGGTAAGTAGATCAACTAGTTGATGACTTGTTGGCACATGCGACACTTGAAGTTCCTTAGAAGCAACGCAAACAAAATGATAGTCAATGGCAAGATGTTTCATGTGAGTGTGGAACACATGATTGACACAAAGGTAGGTAGCTCCAATGTTATCAGAAAACAATTACGATGTCTTGATGATTGGATGACCAATCTCCTTTAATAGTACCTGTAACCACAACAGTTCAGTGGTTGTGGTCGCTATAGTTCAATATTTAGCCTCCGGTGAAGATTTAATAACAGTGGGTTGCTTTTTAGAGGACCAAGAGATGGCATTGGGCCCCATATAAATAAGATAGGCAGTAGTAGACTTGCGATCATGAGTATATCTCTAGCCAAATCAGAATCACAAAATGCTTTGAGAGAGAGATCATTGGTGCGAGAGAGGTGAAGACCATGGTTAAGTGTCCCCTTGAGATAGTGGAGTAGACGCTTGACAACTTTCATGTGAATTTCAGTGGGAGCATGCATGTACTGTGATAGTTTATTCATTAACAAAGAAACATCTGGATGGGTGAGATACAAATATTGTATGGAACTAATAATAGGACGGAACTCTCGGATATCATATGAGGGAGCATCAGACGTTGGAGTCAAATCACATGAAGTAGAAAGAGGGGTGGAGACAAACTTTGCATCTTGCATGTTGGTAGAAATCAATAACTCATGTACATAGTGTTGCTATGAAAGAAACAAACCGTGAGATGTAGGAAGAATTTCCATACCAAGAACATGAGGAGGAAACCCGAGATCCTTTAAAGAGAACTTCAATACAAGGGCAGTCTTGAATGCATTTAGAAATGAATCGTTATTACCTATGAGTAGTAGATCATCTACATAAACAAGAAAGTATGCAAAAACACCATCTTGATTGTATATAACTAAAGAAGTGTCAAATCAAAAAATAAAAAATCCACATGTAATAAGAAAATCCTTTAGAGCATTATACCAAGCATGAGGTGCTTATTTGAGACCGTACAACGCTTTATGAAGCTTGTATACATAATCTAGAAAGTGAGAGTTGACAAAAACCGGTGGTTGAGACATGTAAATATCCTCCGAGATACTTTCATGAAGAAATGCATTATTAACAACCATTTGACATAAAGGCCAACCATTAGAGAGAGCAATGTAGAGAACCAACTTGATAGTCTGAGGCTTAATGACTGGGCTATAGGTTTCAATATCCTGGATGTTGATGAAACCCTTTATATCGAGTTATAGAGCCATCGGGATCTCGCTTTAGACGAAAAACCCACTTATGACCAATAATATTGAACTGTGATTGCTTAGGGACAAGGGACCATGTACCATTGGCAAGTAATGCATTGAATTCTTTTATCATTGCTTGCCTCCACTCAAAATGTTTCAAACTTGGGAAAGACAAGAAGGTTTAGTTTGGTTGGATAAAGGAAATTTAATGGCTAGGTGAAGTTGTTTGGGTTTAAAGATGACATTTTTAGATCTTGTGACCATTGAGTGAGACGGTTGTTTTGGTCCAGGCAAGCATGAGAATGAGTCTACGTGCGTGGAAGGAGATGAACTCAAAGTGTACAAGATATCATGATTGGATGGAGGAGGAGATTCAGTGGAATTTGGTAAAGCATGAGGAGGGGATGAGGTATGCGGTGATGTTGGCATAGATATAGGTGAAGATAAGTTTTGAGATGTGGTAGGTAAAGAGGAGACAATAGAGGTGGAATTTGAATTTTAAGATATGGATATTGAAATGATTTGTATGTGGGTTGAGGGTGTGAATGTAGATTGTATGCATGTAGGGATGGATGTTAGAGAAAGAGAAGACGTGGTTGTAAGTGTAGAAAAATAAGGAAAAACATTTTCTAAAAAATGTCAAAACTCGTTCATCTAACAACTCGATCCAGCTACATCTCATTTATGAATGCTGAACTTTAGGACTTATGTACCTACCTGAGTAGCATGGTTATATTTAATCGAATTACAACCTACTCCTAATTAAATCAACTTCACGAAGATTAATTAGGTGTTAAATGCTTGGTTATCAAACATTTATAATTGTCAATTAATGACAATAATGCATCCTCAGCCTACATAAGGCCTATAAATATGGATCATACACTAGTAGAAAAACATTATTTAACGTTAGCGTATAAAGACAATTAAATCTGAACGTTGTCAAAAATGCGGTGGCATTTTTATAAATAAATGAACATTAATAATGTCGATTGAAGCAAAATTGCATTGAGATATCTACACCACGTCGGTTTACAAAACAAAAAACATCTTAGAAAAGACACTAATAATAAAAATTCAAAATTTTAAAAATTTAATTTGGCGGTTGAGTCACCACGTCGGTTTTTGCACTATAACTGATGTGATGTATACAAACATGACGTCGGTTTAGGAGTCCAACCAACGTGATGTATACAAACATGATGTCGATTTAGGAGTCCAACCGAAGTGATGTGAAGGTTGATAATTTGGTAAAAATTCGGTAAATTAGAGTTGAGCATAACGTCGGTTATGGGCTTATAACCTACGTTATGCTCCCTTTGGATTTAAATTTGGGGATTTTAAGGGGCTATATCACGTCGGTTAGGAGCTTATAATCGACGTGATATGGGTTGTTTTAACCCTCCACGCATTTTCACTTTCACTTTTCTTCTCTCTCCACTGCGCGCATGTTCTCTATTCACTGTTCCGACGTTTTTTTGCTCCATTTCAAGCTCCTTAGGTTCTCCATTCAGCTCCACGCGTCGCCACTGCTCTACAAGAGGTATGTTTTTATCATCTTTGAAATAGAAGAACAATATAATTTGAATGGTTATATGTATGATTGGAATGCTTTTCTGGATTTGAATGCTTTTTGTGTATGTTTGATATATATATATATTGCACGTATGATACTGAGTCCGGGAATGTTCGATCCCCGAAAATTTTTATATTTTATTTGAGCATTCTTGTATGATTGGAAATGCTTGCAAAATTGGAATGCTTAAATGGTCTTTATGTATAGTTTAATATATAAGAAACGCATTTGGGTATTGAGTCCGGGAATGTTCGATCCCCGACAATTTCTATTTAATCTTGCTCGTTGAGTAATGTGTCTGAAAATCTTTCACTACTCGTAGTGATGGATCGAAGTTAGATAAATGCAAGTCGAAACAGTGATGTGTATGAGAAAGGTGTTAAAGATTTTTTAGAATTTGCTAAACGGAATGGAGCAGCAATAAATGGAAGATATTACTATCTGTATTTGAATTGTGCGAATGGAAAAGACTAGATATTGAGTTGATACGAGAGCATGTTCTTTGTGATGGTTTCTTGAAGAACTATACAACATGGACTTGGCATGGTGAAGTTCTAAACTTACCATATGTATCTGAGCAAGCTCAGTGTGAACATTCTAATATATATTCTGAAGATTGCATGGAAGACATGATCCGTAATATTGGAGGAGAGAGTTTCCACCAAGCCCATGCGTTTGATTCTTTGAAAGATGATTCACTAACAGAATTGTATCCCAGTTGTTCAAGATTTTCACATTTGTCAGCAGTATTACGGTTATTTAATATGAAGGCAAGAAATGGGAGGACTAATAGAAGCTTTACTGAATTACTTTAATTTTTGCATGAAATACTTCCACAAGGCAATACGTCACCGACCAATCACTATGAGGCCAAGAAGATATTATGTCCAATGGGTTTGGAGTACCAAAAAATACATGCTTGTCCAAATGATTGTATATTGTATAGAAAAGAATTCGAATGATTGCATAAGTGTCCCGGATGCGGGGTATCAAGATACAAAGTAATGACGGGGATGAAGATTGTAAAACAAGTTTTGGCTAAGTTCAAAAGGGGGGGGGGGGTGAATTGAACTCTTGAAATTTTTTTGCAAAAGTACCTTACAATATGAGCAATGAAGATTCTTTAAAGAAACTATTAAAGATGATATCAAAAGCAATTAGTAAAGGTTCATAAAATAATCCAAAGCAATAAAACTCACACAGAAACAGTAAGTTGAAGACAAATTTTAATTTTTGAAAACCAATAAATTGTTTAAGTAAATTCTGGAAACACAATTCAAGAATTTAATGAATTATTTTAGATAATTGTTGAAAACAGTTTTGAGTATAAAGAATCCAATATCAAATAAAACAAATTATGTTTAGGATTTGAAAACTGAAATTACACAATTATTAAGAAAAACAATTTTCTGGACAATCAGATTGATTAATAGTAAACTCAGTGAATTAGAAAACAGTTCAGATTCATAAATAAGTTGAGTAAACTGTATACAGATGAATTAGATGATTTCAAGAATACTCAAAGTATTACCAGAATGTTAATCAATTAATCCCAGTTAAAGAATTTTATCAGATTCTGAAAATCAAGAAAATCAGCAGTTCAAGAAGTGAGCAAGAAAGAACAAGAACACAAGATTTATCCTGGTTCACCCTTCCTCAAGGACTATGTCTAGTTCCTTACCAACCAGCAAGGATTCCACTAAACAAGATCCAAAAATCAGTTTACAACAATACAAACTCTTGCACTCTGCAAGAACACACGACTCCCAGTAGTAAACAATCTACTGAACCCTACAACAGATCACAAAACTATACAGACTCCACTGTATATCCCAAAAAATACCTTACTAAACCCTTAGCAAGTTAACTGCTGTATAGAACCCACCCACTGTACTCACAGAATTACAACACCATGTAATTCACAACACCACAATATTTAATACAAAGAAAGAATCCCGATGAACCCAGTAAAACAAGCACTTCTATACACAACAGATTACACAAGTAAAGAAGAAAGGGTATAGAAGGCTTAGTCTGATGATCAAATCAGTGAAGTATCAGTCCCAGTCAATTCAAAGCTCTAGAATCAATCAAAATTCAGTTCTTGATGTATAAAATTTGAATGATCTTGATCACAAGACAAGAAGGGCACTTTTCTCTTTTTTGAAAACTCATAGCTTTTGATCAGAAAATGTTTAGAATGTTTTTCGTGTCTGTTTCAAAATGCACGCCAACCTTTTATAGACAACAATCTTTAAAATTCAGTCAATTGTTTTACACATTCAATCAATTGTTTTTCTTTAACAGAAAAATAGTTTTAAGAACAAGTTCTGATTTTAATAATTTCTTAAAACTTTGTTAAATCAGATTTATTCTTGTAGCTTATTCTTGAATGATATTGGATGCACCAATGATTTGAGATCAAACCAAACACACACAACACACAGCCTAAGTTCTACACAAAACTCCACAAATCTTCATGAAGTCTTCACGTAATCCACTTATGAACATTAGGTCTGGAACTCCATCAACTTGTTGGCTTCATCAAAACTTCTAGCAACTCCTGGTGCTAACAATCTCCCCCAATTTGATGAAGACAAACCATGGTGCGTTGAGTTGTGTTGCATATGATTGTTCTTTCTTTAAGTAGTTAACTATGTGTTATACAGCTCCCCCACAATTTGATATCCCTGTAAAGCGTATTTCAATAAACTTTGTGAAGCAGACAGTGATACGAAAGATAACATATTTCATTAACCAAAGTCATGATTACATGGTATCTAATAAGCATTACATCACGTGCACCCAACTGATTAAAACCAAACCTAACCAACCGATTGTTAACAAGTTGACAAAGTTGGATATACTAGCAAACAAAGCAGCAGATAAACCAACAAAGCAGCAGTAGCAAAAAAACATGAAACAACACACAACAAATTCAACAGAACATCATCAACCTATACTCCTACAGTAAAGGACACCACACAAGACAATGCAACACTTCTTATTTCTCCCCCATTGGCTTCATGAAATAGGAGAGAATGCACCACTATTTCTCCCCCATTCACAGAACGACTAGGACAAAACGTAGTGAGGTAGTGTGCGAGTGAATGCATGTTTGACCAACTACTTAACGAGAAGAAATTCACTAGAAGACACCACATTGATTGACAATCCAAAACACAAAAAAACTTTTTCAGTTTGTTGAGATTCTATATGCTATCAGATTACAACAGATTATACTTAGCTTTAGAAAATCTCAAAACAACTTTTTGACGTGTTGACTCCCCACTGTTGCAGTGACACGTGGCACCTCGAGCTGCCTTACTCTTCACATGCGCAACATGAGTATTGATTGGTCTTATCTCATTTAGTCCTTCAGCCAACTAGGTTCCACTATGCTTGGTTCAATTCGAACACTTTTAGTTACATAACCTTGCTTCAGTTGAATTGTAACTCCAATTCAGTTTCACATGTATCAAGAATTAAAATTAAATTAGATATCAATATCCAATCAGCTATAATACTGTTAATTAAAAATACCATAAAGCAGATCCTGATACAGTGAACTGTAAAATACCATATTATTAATCCTGCCAATAATTCACAAAACATAAACCGATCTACTTCACATATTTGAAATCAATTATACCCAATTCATTTCTAAGAAAATTAAACCTTTCTTTATTAAGGAGTTTTGTAAACAGATCAGTTAGTTGATTTTCAGTAGTAACAAATTGAACTACACAATCACCATTATTTTTCAACTTCATCAGCAACTTTCTTCATTAACTCATCGCTCATGATCCGGTCGACAAGAAGAGCACTAGAGTTGAGCTTAAGAAAGGCATTGTGCAATTCTACAGCAAAGGTGGAGGCCAAGAAAGGACCTTATTTGAACTCTTCTAAATCATAATGCAATTGGAGATCATCACATCATGCTTCAAAAAGTCCATGGTAGTCACAGGGTCCCTAGCCGTGGTTGAAGGGTAAAGTCTTTTTAGGGAGCCCCGAGAAGATGAACGGTCAAAATTGTGATGCGATGATCGGTGCTCCCTATCTTTTCTGTGTTCCTTTTTCATTTTATGACGGCACTCCTCAGAGGTCGTCTTGGAAGTCTGAGCGGCGCTGGAAGGTGGTCGCTGAGGAGAAGGAAACACGGTGGTGAGCGGCTCCACCTATTTCGCGACAGTCTCAAGTAACGGTCGCTTACCCTTCGCGACAATTGGCATTTTTTCAGCAAGTTCTTTATTACCAGGTTGCCATCCGGAGGACCCATGGATATCAGGATATCAACAAAAGTAAAATAATTAGATTATGAAAGTAAACGACCATAGTATAATGGAAGAACATACCTACAACGACAATGGCTTTATCATCGATTGAGTAACACCCGAGGAGCCTTCTGGTGGATATGCGACGAGGAAGCTGCTCTAGAATACCTAAACCTAGGAAGTCCTCAGTAGAAAATATAGATCTTGGCGACAACTGATATCTTGTAGGAGCTCTCATCCAATAAAGAGGAAACTTAGGTACATCACCGTTAAACACGTAATGTCGCCCTACCCACTCAACCATTACCTTAAAGAAATGTTCCTTGAAAAGCTTGTAGGACGAGGTATAAGGGTCAAGTACTCAGTTCTTGGACTGACTAACCAGAGACAACCAACTCACCTTTTTCCCTAAACGAGTACAATAATGGGAAAGAAAGAGCGAGGGAGTAGCCCCAGTCCCAAATCAAAGCACAACATCTGGAAACCTCTCAGGTATGCCCTAGCTATTGGGATGAAGTTGGGAAGGAGCCACGTTTAAAACATTAAGCACCCTCATACTAAACTCGCCCAGGGGAAACTGAATACACAAATCCCTAACTACCCTATAATACATATAAAAGAAGTCTACACAAGATGTCCCCCGACCATGAAATACTCGGTCGTATGGTAGACAATGATGCAACGCAAACACATTATCGAGAATCGAAGCATCTAACATATCCACACTATCTATAAAAGGTTCAAGGGAAGACGACTTCCTAAAGGTAGAACTAGCTTTTCTAACCTCAGAGTCTAGACGGTCATCTTCCGGGGAAATAACTTTGTTATCATCCTCGGTGTTGTCATCGAAGGCTGACTCCTCCCCAACGACTTCCCGAACAACTTAGACAGGATTTATACCCTAGACCCCATTTATTGACTGCTAGAAGCGTCGAATGTACTGCTGCTTAACGAATTGTCAATAAGGTCGTCTTCTCTCTCGGCTGCCTGAGCCTTCGAACGCACCGACGATCCATACGAAGACTCTGAAGATGAATAAGTGGCAAGAGTAAAGGAAACCATTTTTACCTTGAACGAGGATGAGCAAATTAAGGCTGATTGAGAACTTTGAGAGCCGAAAACTCCAAACACAGAAAGCAACGTTGAAGTGGCCTACCGTAAAGGCTATTTATAGGTGATGGGAAGCTGTGACGTCGCATCATCCTTGTCGTTCGATTCAGGCCTGATCAACGTGCAGATTAGGCAACCTTTCACATCACGGCATGACAAACGAGAATGTGGGAAAATTATTTCGAATTTGAATATTCCCGCTAAATAACAACAACACCGCATACATGAATCACCGGACCACCTGTATGCCACCTTCCGATACATTATAAAGTTGTTATCGGCCACTATGTAACCTCAAGGACTTGGGGGGCTATGTACTGTAAGGTAGACCGGTCACCCCATCCAATGCATAATTGCATGAGCCATCTATAGTGGCCGACCGAGAACACCCCGGTCACAACTAAAAGGTTCACCTATGTTGATCGACTGACAACTAATCGGATACAGTTCTAGAAACTCGATGCATCCTGCATGTCACCAACCATTAGCCACGTGCCACTAACAATGCAAACACATGACAGTCATTAACAGGGACAACTAAGACTGAGCTTACACAACATCCTAGATGAGTTGGGCCCTCAGCCCAGTTGCCCTAAAGGCCCACTCAAATTCTTATAAAAGGGAAGGTAACCTCAAGAAATAAGGTATTGTTATTCTAATCATATTCACTCTGCATTACTCGAACCTTTACTGACTTGAGCGATGAAATACATGCAGAACCCTCTCCCAAAACCATGAGCTGAGGAAGAGATTTCGGAAACACGAGACGAGCATTTAAAGACAAGAGCAGGAGGCTGAACACATATCATAACTTGAAAGTATTAGAAGACGATCGTATACCATTGATTGTTCGAGCTAACCGGTTCTACAATAATACTAAATACCTACGGAATAAGATAGTCTTGAACTATTATCATTAAAAGAGAATATAAGATGCATCAAAGTTCCTTATTCCCATTTTGACTTTTCGTAAGTAGCTGAAAATAAAAACCTTGACTTGAAGTGATTTTAGTACCTGCATGTGAAGTAACCCTCAACCTCACGGAGAAAGTTCAACAGATAATCCAATCATTAATGGCCATTCTAGAAGTTTGCACTCGCTACATCCGTACAAAATTGTGGTTATAATGAAGCTACATGTTCTTCCTTTCTGTCAAGCGCCTTACATATGACCTACCTTCCTGACATTATCACAATAATTTCTACACAATAAGAATAGTCTGCATAAAATATCCATTAATCACTTATAGATGGAGATTCAATTTTCAGTAAACAATCTTATCCAAAAAATATAGAAACTCACTTCAACTCAAAAAATAATAAATTTATAAATCTTTTTATATATTATTTTATTTTTATGTAATATAAGACTAACTTCTCAATATAATCTCATTCCTACAAACTATTATGTAATTTTGTTCTTTAAACTTTGAATATATATAACTTTTGATCAAATCTCTTTGTTGTCTATTCTTACCCTCTTAATTATTTTTTGATAACTTTTTTTTCCTAAAAGAAGGTAATAGTGTGTTAATTCTTTAGTGAAGGAGTTTATAAAAGATGAAGTAGTCCTGACCCACAATCTATCACTAAATTCACAGTTTTCAAATTTTATTTTATTTTTTGAAATAAAGTTAGCTAGCAGTGTTATTAATGATTAAGAAAGATATTTTTTTTAACAGCAAAAAATGAATAAATAATAAAGGAAGCACTTCAGGAGTGTTCCAACCCTTATACACAATACCGCATCAAGAAATAAGTGCCTAAGAAACGAATTCATCTTTCTAGACATACTTAAGCACTTCTCTTGAGGACACCAAAAAGTACAAGTAAACATAAACAAATAAAATACACACAAGAAACTGAAACCACCCAAGAATTACAGAATGTTAGAAAGGTCACAACTCCCTAATCACTTAACCTACAAAACCTGGCCACTCTAAGACCTTCATAACAAATCCCACCTTACTGACATGAAAATCTAAGTCATAGAATGTAAGCACACCATCGGAGATAAGTGCCAATCCGAGTAAGAAAAAATGGTTCTCTTCAACTTAAACTTAAACCAGAGCCAAACCTTTAACTGAGCTAGACAAAATATTTCTTCAGCATCCACAAGCCCACCTTTAAAAACCACCTTATTTCTAAGATTCCATATCTCTGAAACAATAGTCATCCACATCCCTTTCCACACTCTATTAAATCCCTTCCTTTGACTCAATAGACAGTAGCTCTGAAAATTAACAAATGTAGACTCATGTCTAACAATCATGTTCCCTACCCACCTGTCACACATATCCCATACCTGTCTTGCCACTCTACAGGTATTAAAAAGATGTTTAGCAGTTTCAACATGTTCTTGCCACTCCCTAGTTGAACACCCCTTCTGGCTAGGTTGGATCTAGTTGGCAACCTATCTAAAAGTAACCTCCAAGCACACACTAACGCTGAAGGAGCAACTTTTAAAGACCATAATACATGAAAAGTCTCTGAAATCCGCATTAGATCCTCACAATTCAAGATACTGTAACCAGAATTAATTGTATACTCTTGAAGATCCTCCTCTACCCAAACCAACCCGTCTTGACCCCTCGCCTCCCACTTGACATTAGAAATCATGGCAATCATTTGTTCTTCTAGATTCTTTTCCCATTCAAACCTCTTCCTGCGCCAGCTAAGATTCCAAGTTGTACATCGAGAAGGCCTATTATCCTCCCATTCTGCAAGATCTCCTACCAAACTATCTTTATTCTGAGAAATTGAATACAAGCTTAGAAAGTTTTCTTTCAGAGCAAGACCATCTACCCACCTGTCTTCGCAAAATTTAACACACTTCCCATCCCCAACTCTCCACTAAAGTCTGCAATCAAACAAATTCCTTTGTAAACCGTTACCACAAGCCTTTTTCAAATCCTTCCACCACAAAGACTCCTTTCTATGGACTGAAGTATCACCCATATACCTCCAGTTGCCATACATGGCTTCTAATATATCTCTCCACAAGCCCTCATCCGACACCTCCAACCTCTATTTTCACTTAGCGAGCAATGCATCATTAAAATATCCGATATCCTTAATACCCAAACCACCAACTTCAACTGGACTACAAATCGTCTTCAATTTCACCCAGGCAATCTTACTGCTTTCATAACCCCAGCCCCAGAAGAACTTAGTCTGAAAGCGTCTGATCTGGTTACAAACACTGACAGGAGCTTTGAAAAAGGAGAAATAATGGTAATTCATTATTCTTATATAAAGATGAAAAGTTCGTCCATATTATTTTGTGATCGATAGAAAATAAATTTAAATAATTTTATGTAAAAATTAAGTATATTAAAATTATAATTATTTGTATATATTATTTTACTTTCAAAATTATCCGTCATGAAGAGTGGATGGAAGTAATAGTGATGTATGTAATCATATGACTTATCGTGTCATTAAAAGAATGTAACGGATATATACCATTATTTTTTATATAAATTTAGTTTTATTTTGTTCATTAACGTTAGGTTTATAGTATATGTGTGATTAAAAAATATTATAAAAAAGTTACATGTTTAGATGACATAAGAATCACTACCAGCATATCCATGGTTCATTATTTATTAATACTCTAAAGTTGATGGTAGAGGTCCAAAGTTTTAAGATATAAAGTTTAAATAATGCCTATCAAGATTTTGATTAAAGTTCAGAAACAAAAGTCTTAAAGTTCAAACATAGGAGTAAATAATAAGAAAGAAGAATTTCTTTTATCATTTTAGAGAATTTGCTGAAAAATAAAAAATGGAATAGATAAGCTTCTTGACACAGTTAGAGAAACGCTCCTACGTATATCCCACGACATATTGGAATAATGAAGCTGAATTTTTAATATTTTATGTATTTTTATAATTAATTTAGTAGTATATTTTTTTAAAAATGTTCGTTTGGTCAAATCTAAAGCTATTCATATTTAAATTAAAATATCTTATCCTTTTGAGAAGTGACTTTTAGTCTCCAGCTCTTTTAATTAAACATTTTTCATAATTTTCTTTTAAATGAACATTTTATACATAAATAGTGAAAAAACAAATTCTTTCAATTAATCTCAAACTACAATATTAAATTATTAAACTGTGACGTGCTCGTTATAGAAATTAATTAAATTAGCATTTATTAATACATCAACAGTATCGAAAAAATAAATAATATGAAAGGACTAGGATAAAATCATACAAAACATACAAACAAAACATAAACAAAACGTATTATTTTAAAAAGTCGAACATAATGAACTAAAAAAATTACTAATTGATATAAATATTTGATATAATTAAATTTTAAGTAAATTTATACATATAAAATGATATCGAATGCAATAATTATAACGAAATATGGAATATAAAAATAGAAAAGAGAACTCAGAGTCTTAAAGGTTACATTAAGGAAGACTCCATGAAACATTATTAAAATTAGAGGGCTATTAAATACTAAGCCCTATTTTGAAGTTACGCTTATAAAAACTAAAATTTCAATTTTACCCTTTTAAAATTTGTCGCAACCGGGATCACGACGGGATGGCTCAAAACTAATTTCTTTTTTTTAGAAAAATAATGGAGTCGCCACCATAATTTATTGAAGGAAAAACTATGGAAAACCAAAAAAAGTCAGATAAGGCAAGTTTGCAAAACCGGATTTAGAGTCCGGGAGTCGGTTACGTGTGAGGAAGGTACTAGCACCCCACAACGCCCGCCCTAAGGCGGTACCTTTAATTAAACAAGTAAAATAAAAGAGTGTGATTTTTAGAAATATTTATTTTTCCCAAAAAACAGAAATAGAATGCAAATAACAACAAATAAAAATATATTTTTTTTAATAGGGGAGCCCGACAAGGATTTGACCTCGCTCCTACGTATCTCTATCAAGGATAGAGAATCAGGGTTACGTAGTTCTTTTCTTGGGTATTTGTGAGGGGCGTTTTCGTCGAGATGTGGTGCTTGTAGGGTT
>Ga0209700_107671_pt1 | contig 14841 bp, 9 predicted proteins | sample SiratroredBW_FD_187528 | JGI IMG/M metagenome (GOLD analysis project Ga0209700, IMG submission 187528) | Root nodule microbial communities of legume samples collected from California, USA - Siratro red BW (SPAdes) (version 2) | ecosystem: Host-associated > Plants > Roots > Nodule | place: USA... | reverse complement strand
AGTTTGAAGTTTATCAAGCCTCCAAGTGGGAGATTGTTGGGCTTTGTGGAGGCTTGATTTGAGTTAGGCCCAATTAGACAGTAACCCTAGTTTCTCCCTATAAATACACAACTTGTATTTGTAATCTTGAGCAATCACAAGTGAATAAAATTCTTCCTGTTGCACGTGGATTAGGGAAACCGAACCACGTTAAATCTTGTGTGTTGCCCGTGTTCCGTTTTTTCTTCTATTCCTTGCAGATTATTTGTGTGTGTTGTTTGTTTAAGACTCATCAGAATGTGCCCTTTATTTCTCCTTCACTTTGAAACCAAATATGTTGCTAGTTGATGTTGCAATACATCGTAGAACCAGTTTGCAGCATATACATAGATGCGGGAGCCATTTTGTCCTGCTCAGTGTTCTTAGACTTTTAAAAACTCAAAATGAGACAAACTTTTTAAGTCCAAAGCGAGGGAGGGATAAATATTTAAATACATATTCGAAGTTAACGGCAAATTTTCTAAAATGGTGTAATTTTTATCTGAAATTCCTAAAATGATGTATTTTATTTATTTATTTTATTTTTCTTTTCAATATCAAACTTACTTTTAATTTAATTCAATATATAAATCTCACTAACATCATTTTTATCTCAACCATTACATATCTATCCATAAATAAAACAACTTTGTAACTTTACATTTATTTCAACTACACAATAATAATACAACACATGTGCCAAAGATGAAGAAGAGGAATGGGTGGAGAATATTAACCACCATAAAATCCTGCAGTATTCTCACCATTTTAATTAACTCATTAATTCAAATCTTGACTGCACCATTTCCTCTAGTAAACTAAAATCGTGTTATCTTTTCATGATTTCATTTATTTCTTCACACATTGATATCGTGTTTGGCAGACAAAATTTACCCATATCCAGAAATAAATAAAAAAATACATCATTTTAGAAATTTCAGATAAAAATTACATCAGTTTGAGAAATTTGCCGAAGTTAACCATGATAATTTTTAATGCAATGACATTGGTAATTTTTTAAATTATTGAATTATTACATTTTTATTTTATTAAATCAATTAAGTCATTTGAAAAGTTTTTATTTATTTTCTTAACTCCACAAATTTCATTCTCCATTCTATTTATCTTCACATCCTTTATTTTCTTTCTCTTTACACTTTTTTCACTTTCCGTTCCCTAATCCAAACCAAGTGTTAATGTTTATTGTGTTGAGAATTTCCCATTTATCTAGTTTAGTCATCTTTCTTTAAATATGGAAGAAAACCTTTAATATCTACAACGGTCGCAAATTGTAAAGTTTAATAGATATGATTCTCAAAAAAAATATGCCGAACAAAGTAGTGGTATAAGAGTAAAGAATTTGTTTAACTTGAACTTATTAATTAGCGAATTGTAATTTCTTGATAATTTTGACATTGTTTAAATTTTACTTTTTGACTCATTCATAATGCAGAGATTCGTTGAGATTTTTTTGTTGAAAAACAGCGATATAAAACGTGTTCAAAGGAAATTGTGTGCCATAGGATATTATATTTTGTTATATTCAAATTGTTGAATATTCAGAACCATTGATAATGATATTTGAGATTGATAGCTAACTAAATAAAAATTGTGAAGACAAATATATGCAATGATCGAAATTGAGAAAACTATCACTAAAAAGTTCTGTTGGAAGAAAAATTTACTCCTATAATCTGTTTCAATAATACCCAAACTTATTCATATTCCCAACGTTATTATAACGACTTAAAATCCCTAATCCTCAGCCTTAATGATTGGATCCCAAAATTTTTTGTTATACCTATTAATTCTTCTAATCATTCAAAGATACTATTGAAAATGTTTTATTCCTCTTTACCCTTTTCTCTTCCATCACACAATCACATATATAGAATTACAGAATTAATATAACAAGCTTAATTAATGACCGATATCAACTACCACATATGCTCCTTAAATACATATGAAAATATATTTTCTAAATATAGTTATAACTCTTAATTACATTCTCTATCACTTGTCTTATATTTTTTATATTCAACAATATTATTCGTTAATACTTCTTTCTAAGTTTGGAGCATGCAAATCTTGTCCAACTTGACTAAGTATATCCCAAACTTTTTAACATCGAGAAATTTGGTGAAAATATCAGTGAGCTTTATGTGAGTGGGGACATAAGATAAAAGAAGACGATTGTGCATAATTTAATCTTAAACAGGATACAATCGACCTCAATGTGTTTGGCGTATTCATGAAAGATGAGTTTTTTAGCAATGTGAAGTTTCGCTTGATTATCACAACAAGGACAGATAGGGGTAGAATGAAGGACATGCAATGAAGAAAGTATATCTTTTTTCCAATTCAATTTTCTTGTGGTCTTAGCCATTGATCGATATTCAACCTTAATGGAGGAGATGAAATTTGTTTGTTATTTTTAGGGTTTTCAAGAGATTGAGGAGATACCTAGTTGAATAAACCATCTCGTGAGTAACTTTCGAGTAAGAGAACAGTTGGCCCAATCAGTCACACCACTCATAGAGTAGCAAATTATTTTCTCAAGAGAAGAGGATTCCCTACCTAGGATGTCCCTTCAAAGAACGTACAACTCGAAGAGAAGCACCTCAATGTTCCGAGCAAGGATTTTGCATGATTGAGACAGAACGTGAACACTGTAGGTGAGATCAGGTCTATTAAAACACAAGTAAATAAATCGTTCAACAAGTCAATAATAAATCCTAGGATCAAATAGGAAAGAAGTTGTAGCAGATCCCAATGGGTGATTCTTTCACATTGTGTAGTAGTTGGCTTAACACCTAACAGTCCTGCTTCGGTAATGATGTCTAAGGCATATTTTCTCAGGGGGATCGAGCAACTTCGATCCCTAAGAAGTACTTCAATCGGTCCAAATCTTTCATGTGTAAACAATTGTATAGGTATTGTTTAAAACTTTGAATGGTAGTTCCATTATTCCCTACAATCACAAGGTTATCAGCATACACTAGAAGAACCAATTATATGCCATTATGGTGAAGACTAAATAAGGAGTGATCCTTCTGATATTGTTTGAAAGCATAGCGAAGAAGAGCAAAGGATAATTTAGCAAACCAACAACATGGAGCTTGTCGTAGACTATATAGCGACTTCTGAAGTTTACACACTAGTCTTGGTTGAGAAACTTGGAGTCCAGGGGGAAGCTTCATATAAACATCGTCATTGAGGTTGCCATAAAGAAACACATTGTGGACATCCATTTGGTGAAGTTCCCAACCTTTAGCGGCTGCCATTTCAAGAGTTGTGAGAATGGTTACCGTTTTCGCGACAAGAGAGAAAGTTTCATAATAGTCCAAACCCTTCACTTGATGATTTCTAAGAATAACCATTCTTGTGTTGAACCTCTCGATTATGCCATCAACATTGTATTAAATTTTGTAAATCCACTTACACCCAAATGTCTTCTTTATTGGAGAAAAAATTGTGAGCTTCTATGTGTCATTGATTTCAAGTGCACAAATTTCTTGGGACATAGCTTTGCACCATCATTCATCTTGGATTGCCTAATAGATAGGGTTGCTGTTCTGTGTGTAGGGAGGCATGAAAAATACGGTGTTGTTTGGAAAAGGAATTGCAATTCACAAAGTTTTGAATGGGATGAGACCCACCTAGGATTTTGATGAAGAGGGTGATTGGTCGGAAGGGCTCAATCGTATCGTGGCGGCAATGACAAAAGCAGTCGTACATATGCATAGTATCAATCAAATAACCAAGGTATGGAGGAGGAAGGAACATGGAACAACATATGCATAGGTGACATGGGAGTGAATTATTCAGCAAAAAAGTAAGAAGGTTGGAATGGAATACAGTTCTGGTGAAGGAAGAATACAAACATTGGCTCAATAGAAGCTACACGGGAAGATTGTGCGATCATAAGCAAATTCATACACTGAAGGAGTTTTTTTCCTTTTAAGATTAGATTTTTTATCAATTCTATACCTGGAAGACAACTTAGTTCTTCTAACAAGGGATGAAATCGTTGACATGAAAAAGTCTATCGAAGTGAATAAGGAATGGTCTCTCCTCGGTCTTTGAGTCAAAGGAATCCTAGAAAAATCATATCATCTCTAAAAGCAAGATTGTTTAGGTCACGTGCAGGGGTATTCCAATATCTTTATGGAGCAAAAAATGCTTTTGAAAATAGTAGGGTTGTGGGAACATTAATCATAGTTGAATATGCAACAAAAATATGAGAAAGATTAGACTGTACTCGCTTGAAAATCTATCTACGACTAGGTTGTGACGACAGATTGAATAAGAAGATGAAGATAAATGTGAATATTTATCACATAACCTTAGAAGAAGAAAATAAACTCGACACTGCCACAAGCTATTAGTGCGAAATATGGTGGAGAAGTTTCAATGTAAATGAATCATAGTCTTTAACATCGGAGAATGGTTTCCTGAATCTATCCGAGTTATAATCCTCAAAAGAGGTTGAATTGGATAATTAGTTCTGCAACCCATTAGATTAGGTCCAATACGCCTTAAACGGACTAAGAAAAAGAGTCACGTGCCAAGTCTTCGTACAAAGCTTCTAGACCTTTCAATTACACATGTGCATTTCAGAACTTAACATTTACATTTCTTGATTTTAGGACACTGAATCATCTCAAATCAGTGTGACCTACTAGGGTTCTCGTACGAGGGAGAAAATGCTCTCTAAAGAAGAAGGATGCATGGAGAGGAAGAAACAAGAGGAGAAACAAAGGCAAGGAGGTAAAATTTATTTCTAAAAATTGTATTACTTCTTTTCTGTTAGTATATATAATTGGGAAAACCTATATGTATAATTTTTCTGTATAAGTTAGGTCAAACCTACTGATTTTTGACCATTATAACAAACTTAATACCCTCCTCTCAAGCTAAATGGTGTATGTTCACCATTTCAAGCTTGTCCGTAATCGTTTTGGAGTTTTGTCCACTTAGATTTTTTGTAAAGATGTCTGCTAGTTGATCTGACGATCTTATAGGTAGTAAATGGATAAGTTTAGCTTGAATCTTCTCCCACACAATATGGCAATCGACTTCAATATGTTTTGTGCGCTTATGAAACCAACGGTTTTGTGCTATGTGACGAGCTGACTGGTTATCACAATATAGGATAAGGGGAGCAGTGTTTTGGATGTAGAGATCATTTAGGATGTATTTGATCCATTGGAGTTCACAAGTAGTGATGGCTAGGGATCTATACTCTGCTTCTAAAGAAGATCTATATATTGTCTTTTGTTTCTTTGATTTCTAAGAAATCAAAGAGTCCCCTAAAAAGATACAATAGTCTCTGAGCAAGATGTCCAGTCTAAATCACTAAATGTTTTTACCTACATTTCATTGTTAGCTGTAAAGAATAATTCTTTGGCAGGGTTACCTTTGTTAAGTAGATGAACACCAAAGGTTATGTCTAGTGTAGTGTTAGTCAAATATAAGAGCTTTCCAATGAGTCTTCTATAAGACTCGGGATTTTGTAACTTTTCTACATCTTCAAAAACAATTATGTTATTAGACATAAGAGGGGTAGTGCAAGGCTTACTTCCAAGCATTTTTGTCTTAATCAAAATGTCAAGAGTGTATTTCCTATAGTAAATCTAAAATTATGAAATAATCGCCCTTAAAAAGCCTTTCCTTTAAATCTTCCCAAAGAATCTTGGCCTCATCAATATAAACAACGCTTGCAGCAATTTAAGGTGTTAAGGTTCTTGTTCACCATGAAAGAACCATAACATTGCGTCTTTTCCATGCCTTAAATAAAGAATCACCATTTGCCAGTTTTAGGATACTGCCATCAACAAATTTTAGCTTGTTTTTGGATAGCATGGCATGCTTCGTGCTTCTATTCCACATATGATAGTTGTTTTCATTAGGGGGATGAAACCAGAACCAATCCTAGATTCTCTCCAGGATGTAGGTAATATGGACTAGCAATATTTTGACTTATATCAACTCCTGGTTGTATAGACTCCATACGTTCTTGAAAAAATCAAGAAAAAGAATCTTGTGCCAAGTCTTTGTACAATGCTTCTAAACCTTTCAATTATGTGTCTGCATTTGAAAACTTATCATTTACATTTCTTGATTTTAGGGCACAAAATCATCTCGAAGCAGTGGAGCATGCGGGGGTTCTCATCACGAGGGAGAAAACGCTCTCTGGAAAAGAAGGACGCATGGAGAGGAAGAAACAAGAGAAGAAACAAAGACAAAGAGGTAAATTTTCTTTCTAAAAATTGTATTACATCTTTTTTGTTAGTATATACAAAACCTGTATATATAGGTTTTCTTTATAAGTTAGGTCAAACCTATTGGTTTTGACCAATATAACAAACTTAATATTGGAGGAAATACGTGTGTGGAAGATGAAGGTAGAAGAAACAGTCAGCTTGCTGGAGGAAGTGATAAGGAAGGTCAATTGGGTACGCTCAAAAGGTATGAGGATATCAACATTAGAGTTAGAGAATCATAAAAGCAAACATGCAATGCAAAATCATAGGGTCGGGAAGAATGGCAACAAGAAGCATCAAGGTCAGACTATCACTAATTTCAAAAGAAATTGTAAAAAAAAGAAATGAATGTTGAGGGGGTTGACATGGTTATTGCAAGTAATATGTGTTACAGTGCGAAACAAGTCTAAAGTTGGGCCTTGATGGAAACCCATGAATTGTGCCAAAACTAGTCTAGGATTACCAAAGCATGCAACAACCGTGAGCAAGGGAATAAGCAAAGTCCAATGAAAGTCATACATCTAAATAGAGAGGGAAAGTGATAGCAATGCAACAAATGATAGACTTGGCAATTTGGGTGAAGATCATTGAGCAGAGGAAGAACACACTATAGTGAAACGAAATCAAGGGTGAAGGAGGAAAATCAAATGGTGCTAATAAGAGAAACCGTGTTGGGTCTAGAGATACTTGGCAAATTTAGGAAATTCTATAACAGTGACTTAAGCAAGGCGAATATTTTCTACGATCACGACATGGTCATACACGATTCCAAAGCGCAACGAAGGTGTCAAATATGATTAGCTATCTCTAATCTTTGCAGCTATATATTTGATTTAGATGTTGTTAAATATAAAAGGTTGTTTTGGTTTAGGAATGGTTGCAATAAGATCAATAAAATTTGGGGCTTAGGAAAGGAATTTGGAATAACGTTTATAGTGATGAAAAATAAGTTATAAATCAAATACAAGAAATGCAAGAGAGGGGTAACAATAGTAGGAAAAATAGAAATAATGTGAATAGATGAACTGATGCTTGAATATTTTAAGTTTAAATATAAGAGGTTTGGAGGCAATAAAATGAGAGTATTTAAGTGATACCAAATCGGTTATACGACTTGTATTTAGGAAACAAAAATCGATCATATTAATAGGCAGAAGGTTAATGTAATATGGGGGCAGTGAGATAGATTGGGTTCACAATTCGTATGGAAACAATGCAAGAGAGATATTAACCATATGGAGTGATAAACGCAAGGATAGAGCACTTGAGGAACAAGAGGAAGAGAAGACATGACCAATAAATAAAAGAAGCATGACAAATAAAGAAGGCCTGTGAAGAAATAAAAAAAAAAGTAGACTCTTGGAAATGGAAGGAATTTGAGAAAATGCAAAAGGAGAAGGAGATAAGCATCTCAACTTTTGAAGCTCTCCACCAATTAAATTGAAGCAATAGGATTACCACATCATCTTCTAACTAAATGCAACTTTCATCATTACTTTGTCACATCATCTTCTAACTAAATGCAACTCCCATCATTACATCCAAACTACGCCATTCACCTTCATGAATCTTTAAAACCACCACTTCCTCATCCATGCAGCTTCCTAACTACCTCATGCACTTCTAGGAGAGTAGTTACTCTTAATCCTAGTTAACTTTGTTGATCTTTTGATGTCCATAAACAATTATAAATAGGATTCTAACCTTTTATACAAAACACAAAATGAAATGATGAATTAGAGAGATGAATGAAAGTACATTTGAAGGTGTTTCTTGAAAGTTGAGTTTATCCTTTCACTTGTTGTTTAAGTTGTAAAATAAGGTTTAGACCGAGTTCAAGAGGAGGGGTGTATTGAACTTTAAAACAAAAAAATTTTCACAAATCTGATTTGTTCTTGAAGTAGAGAATGAAAGTTCTTTATTCAATCAATTGACTATGTAATTCTGGATTGTCCAGTAAACAATCGATTGTGCACAATGGAAAAATATCAAAGATAAACCCAGAAATCAGTTAAACCTAGAAAACAATTTACAGTGTAAAAATGTGTTAACCCAGATTTAAAATGTTTAAACACAATCCAGTGGATTAAACACAATTCAGAATCACAGTTGATTATGTAAACAGATGTTCCGAGTATGATCAATAGTATGAACAGATTTTAATCCAGTTAATTTTAAGTGATGTCAACAGTGAATAAAAGCAATCAAGAAGAGTAGGGAGAAAACCAAGAAAACAGAATTTTTATCCTGGTTCACCCTTTCTCAAGGGCTACGTCCAGTCCTTTGCAAACTAGCAAAGATTTCTACTAAAACAGATCACAAGATCAGTTTACAACCCTTGCTCCCAACAAGTTACAAACTGCTCCTAGCAGTAAACCCACACCTCACTGAACCCCTCAGCTAGTGTGTAACCAGTGCAGAAACCCACTGCACTACAACACTTGCAATCCGCAAGCAACACTGCTCCCCGCAGCATTCACCCTCTACTGAACCCCTCATCAGATGTGAGACCAGTGTAGAACCCACTACACCAACTCAATTACAAACCCAGTAATTGAAAACAGTAAACAAATTACAGATTAACAGGATCAGAAAAGATTACAGAGTGCTTCTACACAAAACAGATTACAAAGAATGAAGATCAGGTGTAGTAGACTTAGCTTTGGTCCAGAACGAAAGTCACAAGAACCTCACTCAAACGATGCTTCAAAGATTCACATTCTTGGAGGTTTCTTGATTTGAAAAGCTTTGCCAAATGATAATCGCACAAAAGGGGCACTTTATCTCACTTAGAAAGTCTCAAGGAATGTTTTTCGAAAGTATTTGATAATTCTGAAAATGATAATTCTCATTCCTTTAAATACCCAAATCAGTTTTAAAAACAGCTTAGTTGTCACAATTCAATTAATTGAACAAACCATTCAATCGATTGAATTTGACCGTTAGTTTGACCCAGTCAAAGGTTTCAGTTGTAACAACAATAACTGTATTTCAGTTGTAACAGAACTAACTGTCACATTCAATCGATTGTTTTAGAAATTCAATCGATTGAAAAACCTTTTTCCAGCAAAAACATTTTGGGTTATTTTTATGAAAAATAGTTTTAATAAAAATATTTGTGAATCTTTTTAGCACCTCAGAAATGATTATCCATGCCACTCATGCTTAAGGACTAAGCCAATCACCAACACATAAATTCAACTAAGGACCAAGACCTAATAACCTAACTATCTTCATGTTGGCACAAAGTCTTCACTTGAACAATTCTGATCCAGGTTGGTTCTAACAGATTCTTCATGAGTCAGTCTTCATCAGCTTCACATGCTAAGCCTTGGTGCTCACAATATTGACTTCATCAAATCACATGCTTAGCCTTGGTGCTAACATAAGTTCTTATCTTGAGAAGCTTTCTCAAGTGGTGGCTTCTCTAAAATTTATCTTTGAAATTCTTTCCATAGGTGGCATGTTCCACCTTTCATCTTCTTCCTTATTTCACTTTTGATTTCATTTTGCACTTATAGTTGCTTGTTCTATTATTTTTCTACATTCCCACACCATATGCTAACCATTGTCTTGCATTATTGCACCTATTTCATTTCTTTCATTGTTGGATTTTGTTCTTCATCTTCCAAGAGGTTGATCTAAAACCAAAAGTCTTCAAGAATCCATAATTTGGACAACAAAAAGCAAGAAAAAGCTTGAAAAGGGTGAGTTTTTGTGCTATTCTTTCACCCATTGGATTTATGTAAAATCTATCAATGAAAGACACATAAGAATCACAATTTTAGAAAAGAAATCCCACACAAGTGTTGGATAGCACATTAAAATCTAGAGCATGGGAAGATACTTGACCACAAAGTAGGATGCATGTTCTAGATAGAATAATTTCTGACAACTGCACTCTGGTTTTAAGTCAGTATAAATAAATTCGGCCCGACTCTGTTTAAATCTTTCGATATGTGGTAATCACATAGTGGTTTTGATGATTTTGTTAAGAGACAGTAGCTTAGTAATAAGGTGTGGGGTCATGGCTGGTTCCACTTAAAGAGAAAGTTAAAATGTTAAAACATGATCTAAGGGTATGGAATAAAGATGCTTTTGGAGATGTAAAATGGGAAAAACAATGTCTAATTAAGCTGATAAGAAACATTGATAAAAGGGATGATGAAGGTGAGCTTGAGAATGATTAAAGAGAAGAAAGGAAACAATTTCTAACTGAACTAGAAAAGATGAACCTTAGACAAGAGTCCTTGATAAGGCAAAAATCTAGAATTAGGTGGCTGGTGGTGGAGATATGAATACTAGTTTTTTGCTTCTCGCAACTAAGTAGAGGAAAGGTACGAAAACGATCAAAGGTCTAAAAATACAAGGAGTATGGTGAGAGGAGGTGGGAGGAGTGAAAGAAGAAGTTAAAGCACATTTTGAGAAGAGATTCAAGGAAACAATATATTTTAAATTTAAGTTAAGAAATGTTAAGTTTAGTAAAATAGGACATATGGATAATGAGATTGTTAAATCATTAGATGATACAAAGTCCGTTTAGATGATTTAATCGTCTAATAAAATTTTGATGATAACAATACTTTTATGTGTTTGTATTTGATGATCTTATGTCACTACAATAAAAAAGCTATTCAGAGACCAATTTTTAGCTACCAAATGAAATTGTTGTTAATTATGACCAAAATAGCCACCAAATTAGATTTTTGTTGCTAAATAACTACAAAATAGAAGTAATGATTGAATTTAGTAATCAATTAAGTCAAGATAATTGGTATCTAACATTAGCTACCAAGATTTTAGTGACCTACACCATTAGATTCTAAATTAGTTTCTAACTTAATTAGATACTAATTTAGAATCTAATGGTATAGGTCACTAAAACTTTGGTAGCTAAAGTTAGATACCAATTATATTGACTTAATTGGTCACTAAATTCATATTTTGTAGCTATTTAGCAACCAAAATTTAATTTGGTGACTATTTTGGTCATAATTAGCAATCATTTCATTTGGTAGCTAAAAATTGGTTTCTGAATAACTTTTTTCTTGTAGTGTGTGTATGTGATAGTAATATTCACAAATCTCTAAGCGTGATGAGTATGTACAGATGAACTGTAGACCAGATAAGTGTTTATTTACTATTATTTTATTATATTAATTTTGTTTAAAATTAAAAGATGGGGAAAGTTAAAAATCAATAAATATAAAAATAGTAAATATTATAAACCTATTTTGAAATCTGCTTTCAATCTTATTTTGAGATCAAATCATTCTCTACACCTTGGTCCATAGTTTCATAAAACTTTGCTTACAATAAAATTATTTTAATTTGGCGTATTTTATTTACATATATGTATTTGTAGAAACTTTTGAAAATTTAGATTGGATTGTTATGTTGTCATAGTTAAAAACATAAACAATTCAAAATGATTTTACTTTGCACAATTTTGATTTTATTTGTTTCTAAATTTGAAAACCAAATTAAAGTGTCCTTCACAAAAATATCAAAATTGGATTTTATAGCTTGTTAACGTTTAAATTTGTTTATAATGGAAATTATTCAAATTATTATGAAATATTTAAATGTAATTAATTGTTTCAAATCAAAGATATCTTCTGTTGTTTAAATTGTTTTTATATTAGATAAAGTCAGATTTAATGCATAATCAATAATAGAAGTTGTTCTTCCAACGGTTAGTTTCAGCATTAGATGGCTAAGTTTTCCTTTCAAGGATCTGACAACTAGTTTCTACAAAGCTACATATTGAGAAATAATTTCAAGTTGAAAAAAAAATGAAATACATCATACAATACATTGAAGAGTTTACTAAATATTTGAGTGTCTATTATAAATCTGCTAATGAGAGCATCTAGAATTTTGAGCTTTGAGAAAATTGTATAATTTTTCATCATTGTGAATTAAACCCTTGTGAGCTTTAATTGTTCTCTCTTTTGAGAGTGTTCATTTCAATCTTGAGTGGTCTTGATCTTAGGTGGAGATTGAGACTAGTATAACCGAGAGAGGTTTGTATACTCAGATAAACTGGAGATGTTTGTGAACTATTTATAACCTAGAGAGGTTTCTATGCTCGTTCTATCCTAGAGAGGTTTATACTCATTGTAACCGTTTACTGAATAGTGGAGTCTCTTGAACGGTTTGTTCAAGGGAGAATTGGATGTAGCCCAAGAGATTAGGGTGAACCAATATATTGTTTCATATATGCTTATATATTCTTGCCTTGGACGATCTTACTTGATGGTTTTTGTTTACAACGAATTGTGTCCAAGGTCCATTGAAACCTTCTTCTGGAGCCAATTGGTCTTATAGAGATTCTGATGAAAAGGTTTTTAGAGGAGGAGATAAGGTTAGTTGTGTAGGAATGTGAAGGTAGTAAAAGTCCAAATCTAGATCGATCTAAATTTTCCTTTATTAAAAAGTTTTGGGGTTTGATCAAAAGGGACCTTTTACAGGCAACTAACGTGTTTCATTGCTCGAATAAGGATGTAATACCTCCTTCATTGCCTTCATACCAAAATGTGAAAGTCAACAATTCCTACAAGACTACAGACATATATCTTTAATGAGTAATGTATATAAAATAGCAAAAACGTTATGTTTAAGGCTGAATGAAGTGTTACATAGAATCATTGACTATACACAATCTACATTTTTGAAGGGAAGAGTGATGTTAGACAGTGTATTAGTGGACAATGAGACTATAGAGGATGTAAGAAGAAAAATATAAGGAAGTGTATATTACTTAAGGTAGACTATAAAAAAACCTACAACTCTGTTAGGTGGGCATTTTTCTTATACATGTTGGAGAGGTTAAGGTTTTTTCATACATGGATTAGATGGTAGCCCCACAAGTGACTTTTCATCTTCTGAAGGGTTGAGACAAGGAGATCCTCTCACTCCCTTTCTATTTCTCATTGTAATTAAAGGATTGGTCAGTTTGGTAAGGGGGAGCAATAAAGATAAGTATTTTAAATGGCGTTAAGGTGAGGAGTAAAGAGGTAGAGGCATCTATGTTACAATATGCAGTTGATACCCTACGTTTTATAAAACCTAAACTACAAAATATCATAGCTATAAAAATTATTCTGAGAGGTTATGAATTAGCTTCTATAATTAAAGTAAATTTCTTTAAGGGCATATAGGAGGGGCCAGAATAGAGGACAATATAATTAACAGATATGCAAAAATGATGAACTTCAATGTAATTTCTATAACTTTTACTTATTTGGGGATGCTAATAGGAGAAAATCCTAGGAAAGACTAGACATGGTCAAGGGTAATTGAGAAAATTAGAAAAAGACTCTCCAAATGGAAAGAAAAATATTTATCTTTCACATAAAGAATATGCATGCTTAAATATGTTATAACTGTCGTACCCTATTCTATATGTCATTCTTTAAGGTGTCACCTAGTGTTGTGATGGAAGACAAAAAATTCAGTGATAGTTCCAATGGGGATGGGGATCTAAAGGGAGGAAGATAGTCTGGGTAAATTGGAAAAAATATGCAAATAAAAAGATATGAGAGGACTAGGAATAAAAGATCTTAAGTTGTTTAATATGGTTTTACTTGAAAAATGGATATGGAGGCTAGGAATGGACGAGGACAATTTATGGAAATAAATATTAGAGTCAGAATATCAGAATTGGAGAGAGTTCAATAATAGAAAGGATAGAAGAAAGAAATATTGGTGGTGGAGGGATACTAGGAAAGAAATGAGTGGAGAGGATAGGGGAAACTGGTTTGAGGAAAATATAGCTTGGAAAGTAGGGAATGAAAATAAGATTAACTTTTGGCAAGGCGTATGGGGGTGGGAAGTATCCTTAAGTCAAATGTACCTAAGACTATGTATTAATTCTTTGAATAAATTTGAAAAAGTTGGTGCATTGGGAAGTTGAAAATGCGATAGGTGGAACTGGAAAATGGCTTGGAGAAAGCGTTGGTTTGACTGGTAATTATATTAGTTCAATGCAATGATGACAATGCTTGTGGGAATTAGATTAAATAGAAACAATAAGGATTTTTAGGAACAGAAAGAAAAGTTATTTAAAACTTACTCAGTGAGGCAAGCTTATGATAGCTTACAAGAAACAAACATAAGAGAGGAATGTGAGATTTTTAATGAACTATGAAAGGTAATGGCCCTTCCATCAACTCAACACTTCAGATGAAGAGTAGTTATGAACAAAATTGTCACAAAGCATAATTTGAGAAGCAAGAGGATTTTTATGACAAATAGGTCATGCCTTATGGAATCACTACAAGAAAAAGCTAAATTACTGTCAACACCCAATTTCGTCCGGACAAGTAAATTATTCAGATTATAAAACAATACAAAAATTAAAATAAAAGGGTGTGTTATCTAGTTTTATTATATTATTGTCATTTAAAAAAAAAAGACTTTGGTTCCATTATATTCAATAAATAAGGTTTTAAAATAAAATTCATAAAAAGAAATAGTAAGGGAAGTCAGTTTATTAAAAATTTGTTAAAAATAATAGTAATAATAGTAATTAAAAATATATTAAATTTTTCCA
>Ga0209700_107669_pt1 | contig 14843 bp, 5 predicted proteins | sample SiratroredBW_FD_187528 | JGI IMG/M metagenome (GOLD analysis project Ga0209700, IMG submission 187528) | Root nodule microbial communities of legume samples collected from California, USA - Siratro red BW (SPAdes) (version 2) | ecosystem: Host-associated > Plants > Roots > Nodule | place: USA... | reverse complement strand
TATATATATAATTTTTTTTCTTTTATTTGTAGATCTCAGGGATATTGAACTGCAAACTGGTGTATATACCTTGCATCAAATCAAAGTTGCAACAAATAACTTTGATATTTCCAATAAGATTGGAGAAGGAGGCTTCGGTCCTGTTTATAAGGTATCCCAATTGTATAATTTTTTTGTGTAATCTTATTGTATGTATGGATATTAGTGACTAAATCTGTGTATTGAAATTCCACAAAAATGTATACCATGACGCAGGGCATTCTGCCAAACAGCATACTGATAGCAGTTAAACAACTTTCATCTAAATCAGACCAAGGAACCCGTGAGTTTATAAATGAGATAGGCATGATCTCTGCTCTTCAACACCCTAATCTTGTTAAACTTTATGGTTGTTGTGCTGAGGGTGATCAATTGTTGTTAGTGTATGAATATATGGAAAACAATAGCCTTGCACATGCTTTATTTGGTAAGTCATTGGTCTGATATACTCTTGTTTGGTTCTTTCAATCTTAAAAAGTATACAAGGATAAATGACTTGCTGTCTAATTTTTGTCACAGAATCACAAGGTAGCCACTTAAAATTGAATTGGCCAACAAGAAAAAATATTTGTGTTGGCATTGCTAGAGGTTTGGCTTTCCTGCATGAAGAATCTACATTGAAAGTTGTTCACAGAGACTTAAAGACCTCTAATGTGTTGCTTGATGAAGACCTAAACCCGAAGATATCTGATTTTGGTTTGGCCAGACTTCGTGTAGGGGACAATACACACATAAGCACCAGAATTGCAGGGACTTGGTGAGTTACTATATTATATTTTTTGAGAAAAATAGGATATGAACTATTAGTATTAAGTGGTTTACACTGCCTTCAATCATAAATCACTACGATAAGTTTGTTGACTTTAATGATCATTACATTATACTAGGTGTGATCTCTACTTGGTTAACAGTATAAAAAAGTTTACACTGAGTGTATGTTCCTTAAGCTCATATTGTACACTGACAATCCTTATCAAATCCAATCTAGAAAGGTTTTTGACAAAAAAGCCAGAATGTTATTTAACAGAAGGTTGGTTGAATTTGTATTTTAACTGTGCAGGGGATATATGGCTCCTGAGTATGCAATGCATGGTTATCTAACTGAAAAAGCAGATGTTTTTAGTTTTGGAGTTGTTAGCTCGGAAATTGTAAGCGGAAAGAGAAACACCATTCGGCAGTCAAGGGGGGAAGCTTTCTATCTTCTGGATTGGGTAACTTCTTTTGACAATATTCTCCATTATTGATATCTTTCTGAATATTCATAACAAATATACTTTTCTGTGGTGTGTTAATCAATGATTCAATTTTCATCTTGTGCAACTCTAGAAGAAAAATATTGCATGCATTTCACCTTTCTATGATTTTCCAAAATATTAGTAAGTAATTCAAATGACACCATATGCAGTCAAAGTGGCCAATATCCTATGATAAAGAATCTTCGCCCTTGAAACAGTGTTACATACTTGTTACTCAGTCATAGGTTTTGTTTCAACTATGTATGACTCTCAAATCAAAACGTTTTTCTGTTTTTCCTAAGGCGCGTTTGTTGTATGAGAGAGGTAACATAATGGAGCTAGTTGATCCAAATTTGAATTTAGATTTCAATGAAGATGAGGTAAGGTTGATTGTGAAAGTGGCTCTCCTTTGCACCCATGTCAATTCAAGCTGCAGGCCCAGTATGTCTTCAGTGCTAAGCATGCTTGAAGGCAGAACAATGGTCCCAGAGTTTGATTCACATTGTAGTGAAGTAATGGATGAGATGAAGCTGGAGGTCATGAGAGAGTTTTACAGTCAAATGGATGAAAATAAAATGAGTGACACTGGAAGTTTGAGCTTAACAAAAGGTGTTCCATGGACTGATTCTTCTTCAACAGCTACAGACCTTGATTTGGCTCAGCTTGATGTTTGAAACTAACTATGAGAGTCTGAATGAATTGCATCCATTTGCATGATTTCCTATGAGATTGTTGGTTATATCATAGTTCAATCACAAATAATTTAAGACTTTGTAAAACCAACATTCCTAGTCAAAAGGACACAATCTTTGTTGACAAAACCCACAAGCAATTTTGAACTGATGTTTGATTTATTGTATTATAGATATTGTTGTGTTTCATGATAGGTTTAACTATTTGGTTGTTTTTTTTTATAGTTAAACAGAATTTACTTTCTAATTCTTATTTGTATAAACTACATATTCTAACTTTTATGTATGTTGTTTTTAGTCTCATTTAGTATCTATAAATTTATATGATAGAAAAGTAGTATGTATAAAGATTAAAAAAAGGTAAGATGATTCGAATGAATAATCTTGTAATGTTTTTTTAAACGTTGTCTTAATCTAGTTATTATATTGGAAGTTCTTTCACCCTTTTAGTATTTGTAAATTTCCTTCTTTCCTTTTTTACAGAACAGGATTTTTTATTCTTCATAATTTATATTTTTACAAATCTTATTCAAACAAGGTTTACATTATTTATTATATTATTTTAACATTATATTTTAAAATATCTTAATTTGTATACTAATCAATATGATATAAATATGCATTCACTAAAGTGTGTATGTTAATTCATTTTATTTTAAACCTGGTTAAAAATTCTTCTTAATATATTATCAAATCACTAGTAAAATACATAATGAGAAAAACATATATATAACAAATTAAATATTGCAGGTTAAAACAAAAAATTAATTACAGTTATTACATAATATGTTTTATCAAACTGAATTTAATAAATATGAAAGTATCACACAAACATATTCCTATTGGCTATTTTACACTATTTCCCAAGCACTATTAATACAATAAAATGACTTCACCGTTTTAACTATTTTTCAACTTTCAACTTGTTATTTTTTTCATTTTGAGCTTACTTTTCAATAAGGTATACAAAAAATCTTGCTTTTCAACTATTAACATGATATTTTCATATATTCAAACATTGTGAAAACCATTTCACATTTAATTTTAGTAAAAAATTCATTTTCAACAGGTAATTTTAACTCATGGTCCTAGAACCCTAGTAAAATCTAGAAGCCAGAGTAAATAAAGCCCAAACATCAGATAAATACCAGCCTTTCAACTTTAATATAAGTGAGGAAAGACGAGAAAAACAAGAGAAACAACTAGAATCTTAAAAAAAAGAAACATTAATTTACTTCTATTCAAGGCAACAATAAAAATCAACTACAAGAAAAACAGAGAACTGTTGATTAAACTGCAAAACTACCTTTAAGTTACACTCTTGATTACAACATCCTAAAAAGGTCGTTGTAATCCTCCTAAACCAAATAGAGAATGAATGAAAGCTGATTCACTGACCAAAGGGATGCTCACAAATGTTCCCAGCAGCGCACACCTTATGCACTTCATCATTATAAAAATAAATGCCAATGCCACACCAGCCCAGTAATATGACCCCAATGTTCCCCCTGGGAAGTGTATAAGTGGCATGAAGTTGCTTGAAATATACACTATCTGCAGAGCAAGTTCCAGTAGCATCCCCGTCATTACATGGAATCTGAAGATAAGGGGCAAGTCTCTGTTTTTTACCACTCCTACAATAGCCAGATAGCAGTATAACATAGGAAACCAGATTGGTAATCGGTTGACACCTCCTGGGATATAGAAAATCAAATTCTGAAAGAATGGAAATTTTTGAATGATAGGTTCAAGATAAAACCCAGTTGCAGACATCTGCAATGCTATTAGATAGGGAATACAAGATAAAGCCCTCCACCACCATTCTGGCTTCTCAGCATTTTCTGGGATTCGGAAACCAGACGAATGATATATAAATGCTTGTCCACGGAACTTATTGCATCTTTGAGACATAGGAGGTCTGAGTGAGAGGTGAGTTTCTTTATCAGTAAATAGAGGAGATGAAACAGTAGTGGGTTGGACAGCTGAGTTACCTGATACAAAAAAATTTGGGGATTAAACTAATGAATCTGTGAGCACTAGAACCAAATAATACATACCAATTGAAAAAAGTAAGTATTTTAGATAACATGATGTATACGTGTCTTTGTACAAATGTCTCGACATTAAGCAAAAGGTTGTGACGAGATTAGCTAAATCAACATACAAGTGTCAAATATCCCATCATTTCATTACTCTTATAGCAAATATTTTGCAAAGATCTATCATTTTATTACAAACAAATTAATGAACTTTTAAATGTTAAAATTAGATAGAAAATTTTCTAAAAAAATATCAGAAAGCAAGATGCTAACTTACGAAGAGCATTGCCTACAAAAGCTGTCATGGAATGATTCTTTGTCCTGTTGATTATAATGCCTCTTTCTGGAATCGAATCTTTAGTCCTAGTTTAAAATCAATAACAAAGAAAAGGTGAGTTTCAAATGCAAATAGACAAGCAAGGGGGACCACGATATAACTATACCAACTCATCAATTTTGAACCATGAGACAAGAAGTTTACATTGACAAAAGTCGCTCTAACATGAACATTTACTACACAAATTCCTCGCTATTATAAGGTCCTTTCTGCTATAAGCTAACTACGATTATCCTAAAGAGTGCACTGTGAAATTCATAATTTAATCTAAAGTAGCCCAAAATCTAACCAACTAAATCCTACTCCCAACAACACAGTAGAATCATTCTGCTTCTTTTCAAGTTACAAAGAACAGACAATGGATCCATCCTTATGATCTATCCAAAATGGATAAGGGGATATCAACAGTTACAGGCAGTGAGAGATCACACAACTCAAGGATTAATAAGCACGATTTCCAGATTTAGGGTTATGAAATTTAAATCAACCCTTGTTAGAAGACCTATTTCCAACGACCCTTGATATTTTTGACAAGAGAAGAATGTTCTATCAAAAACTGAAGAGGATAGGTCAATCACCAAATTCAATTCCATTGTTTGTCTATTACATGAAAAGCATTAGGGTTACATCACTCAGTCTACAAAGATATGATATACATAGATAACATATAGGTATCCCTAAACCACAGAATTACAAACATGGGTTTCCTCATAATACAAATTATACTAGATCTGCAAAACATGACGAGGAAATGTTCCACTTGCTTGAATTCATTCTGTATGTAATGGATTTATAAGCTAATAGCAATAATAATCATAAATTAATAATAATGATGAATGTAAATATAAATATACAACAGCACCATATGTATCAGATGCGAAAAAAATCAAGCTGTGAATTGTAATTGTTGAGATTCAATACCTTCCAAAACTAAGACATGCAGGAGAGGGAGGAAGACGGAGAAGGGAAGAGTAGGTTAATGCCAATTGAGGTGCCATCTTCTCTCTTCTTTGTCACAGGATCACTATCAGATGAAGTATAGACATACATCAATGCTTGCAGCATGATAAAAACACTAAAATATTAACAGCTACATTTCTCAGTTTAACACGTGTGATGTGAATTAATTATATTTTAGACACCAAATACATTTTAGGAACATATCCCAAACATCAACAAATTATTTTTACACAGCTTCGGTCATGAACTACATGACCCCAAAAGGCAGAAGTACTAAAGAAAAACAGAAGTTAAACTAAACAAAAACAAAAAGAACAGAAAAGACACCCGTCTCTAATGAAAAACTTAAAAAGAAAAGCAAAATCTAATCACCAACCAAGATTCGGAAAAGGCACAGAGAAAGATGTCTCAACAAATTAAATCAAAACCCTGAAAACATCAGAATGATAGAATACCCAACTGATTAACTTCGTAGATTTCATAGACAAAAACCACTTATTGGAGGGTTGGCTGCAAGGGTTTTATGACAATCAACACCACAAAAGGGAGAATCACCAATGTAGGGACAGACACTTCCCAGCAATTAACCAGATCCTCGACATTGGCTTTGCGAGAGCTGCATGCAAAACCAAAACCAAACTCCTGAAAATTTTCTACCCCTACCCCCATATTTTAAGAGACAACAAAAACCAATAATACTAAAATTTATCGTATTTGTCCATTCCATAAATTAAATTTGCAGAGAAATCATCCACGCAATAATTTAGACTGGACATCTTAATCATCGCTTACCACTACAACACAAAACTAACTATCAAATTGAAATTTAAAAAGTAGTAACATCAGAAATTGCAGAACCAGAGGTAGCAATTTACATTCAACTTTTCTCATCACCCCATTCAGAAAACTCGGCAAGGTGAAAACTTTATGCACGCATAGTTATGAACTTAACATTTAATAACATTTCTGAACCTTACCTAGCCGATTAAGGCTTAGCAATAACAATAATAGAAAAGCGATTGTGATCAATACACCAGAATCAAACACCAACTAGAGAAATTTGAAAAACCCTAACAACATTACAGAAAATTTTCCAACACTCATTCGAAAATTCTTATATCTGCAAAAAGATAAACACTCTCTAATCACCCAAATTAACTTCAATAAAAATTAATAAAACGACAGAACAAATTCTGAAAACCCCAAATTGAAGAGAGAATTACCAGAGAGGAGAGAGCACCTTATGGTATTTACTTTTGCTTCAGATGACTTATTCTTCAAGGCGGTATTATTTATGCGCTTATATATTTTATATATTTTGATACTTTCCATATTTATTATTCATCTTCAATTTTTTATTTGGGGTTAGACTTTCATCAATTTTCAGCATAAATTAATTTTGCAAACTTATTATTAGAAAAAAAAATTAAGAATCCTACCATGATATTCTCTTCATACAAATCTCCATAAAATATAAAATCTCTTCATTAAAAATTACAAATTGTAATATACTTTACTACTTATTTAATTAATGTGTGTCCCTTTAGATATAATTTTAATAGAATCTCAACTAATGATAAAAAATAGTGTTGTTAGCACTCATCATCTATGATCAATAAGAAGTTTCAAGTCTGATTGAATTAAGTTTTATCAACTTTCTCTCTTCCGTCTTTATAATCATTTATTTAATTATTGCTTTCATTTTTATAAACATAATTTTTAATTTGTCTTACTTCTTATTGTCAAAATTATTGCGTAGACAAAATAAAACATGAATAAAGACTAAAAATATTATAATATTTAAGTTTTAAGAATTATAAAACAAAGTTTATCCTATAATATCTCAAAGAAATAGCAGAATAAAAATAAATGTTAGTAATTATTTTAAATTATAAAAAAATGGCATAAATAAATATAAAAATCTACTTATGTTCTCTAGCTTCATTATTTATAACCTCATTTACCTTCTTTTACCAAAACACCGTTATAGCATTATTTAAAAAGTCAAACATAATTAAAAAAGTGATATGGTATAATTAATATATAAATAATTTTAGAAATCATATATCAATTGTCACATCAAATATTTGTATTATAAATAACTATTTATTTCTTTTGGAATATCAATTAAATATCACATCAAACATTCATATTATATATAACTATTTATTATTTTTGGAACAGTACAATTTTGAACTTATATATAATATGTATATCAATCTATCTAATTGAATATAGAATTCATTTTACAAGGAAATCCAATTTATTCTGCCCTACATGATACATTGAAATACATACAATTTTATAATCTCATTATTGTAATTATGTATATTTTATACATTATATAATCATGTTTAGTGACTTACAGTATATCACCAACTACAATATGTTGACCAATTTACAAACTAAAATTCAAAACATGATGAATAAAAAATTAATAAAACATAAGAAATAAGATTTATTGTAACTTTTGTTCGCATTGACTTCAAGATTTGCAAAGAAATCAATCTTTCATAATTTCATTTTAATTATAATTTTAAAATAATTAATAATCTTATAATTTTATTAATTATAAAATAATAATTTATTAATCACACTCAAGAAATTAATCATATCTTATTTTAAATTAATTTTAATCACTAAAATAATTTTACAATTTTATTTATTAATTTTTAATATCTTTTTTATTATTCAAACATAAATATTTTTTACTCACTTTTGTCTGAAATCTATTCTTTATCACTTTCTTAAATCTCTTTCCAAAATTTAAACATACCTTAAAGTGGTACATTACGCTTGAAGCATCTTAATTTACATCTTTAAATATTTTGTTTGTCCGAAAGTAACATAATTTTAATATTAAGATCTAAAGTATGTATTTTCAAAGACACCCTTCCCTTTATATACTTTATAAAAATAGTGTTTTAACATTTTTTATTCTATTTCATTTTATAAAAATACTTAAAATAATTTCTCCAATCATTCTTTTCCATGTTATCTAACAACAATAGCCTAATACTTAAGTGATATTTTTTATGTAGTTCATACTTTTCTTCAAAAACAATCAAAATTCTTACATTACCCTTTTTACTTAGGCTTTGTTTGGTTGAGAAAGTGAATTTGAGAAGATAGATTTAAAGAGATTTGAGTATATTGTGTGTGGATAAAATGATTGTTTAGATTAATCGATAAATGGTAATATTTGAAGAGATTTGAGGGAATTGATTATGAAAGTTTGATAATGATTTGACAGATGTTATAGATTTGTTTTTATTTTTTTAATTGATATATTTCTGAAATTACTAATTAATCCTTGTGAAATAAGATGGTAAAAAATTAAAATGAATTTGATTAAATTAATTTTAATATAAAAAATATTACTAAAATTATTTGAAATTATTTAAAACATATTTTTTAAATTATTTAAAATTAAACATAAATCCTAAATAATGCAATAAAATCACAAATTTATTATGTTATTAAAATATACAATTTAGTCTAAATCATAATTAACTAAAATTTGTAAAAAAAAAAATTCCTACAATCTAAACTACTTTTTTTTATTAAAATTTATTGCGTAAAAATTATTTTTATATTTTACTTAAATTGAAACTTTAAAATTATTAGTCTAAATAAAAATAGTTTGCAATTTGTATTTTTTGGATACTAGTACATATTAATAATAATTATAAATGTTTTCTAAATTTACATTTTTATTATTTCTCTTACTTAAAAAGTTAAATTTTTTTACTATATTTTTAAGAGATTAAATACGAAATTTTTGAATTCTTATTTTATTTCTATAAAAATATTAATAAGTTATAATAAAAAGTATATAAATAATTTACTTAAATTGATTAAAACAAATGAAAGGTATATTTAAATTTAAAATAAAAAATACTAATAGATAACATTTAATTAAAAGTAATTATTCAAAATTAAATACTCTTTTTAACATATATATGATTACCATTAAATGTTAGATTTGATATTTGTTTATTTTTAATCATTTTGTAATTAATTGTTCTTAAAATAATGTTAGTAAAAATATAAATAATATTTTGTATTTATTTTATTAAATATTTTTTGTTTTAGTCATGTACCAATACTTCAAAATATCATGTAACATTTATTCTATTTCAAAGTCATCACTCATTTATAAGGGTATTTAGTAATTTTCATTTCATTTATAAGGATTATTTTGTAATTTTCAATTTCATCTCTTTTAAATCCCTTCAAATCTTTTCACATGAAGGAAGATGTTATCTTGCAAATCTCCTCTTAAACAATAAATTTTTTCAAATCAGTCGACCCAAATACACCCTTAAGATTATTTTTTAATTTTACAATTTGTAAACTTTTTAGACTATGCATTTTGGAAATCAAAAATATCTTTTAATTGCATAACTGGAAAATACTTTTATCATTTTATTTATATAATTTAAAAGTTAATTTTTTATTCTAAAAGGTTACATATTATATAATATAAAAATTATTTTTACTTTCAAACTGTGTAATCTAAAAAAAAATAACTTTAACTTTTTTTGATTTCCTTTCGAATATGTGTTTTTTATCGGTCCTCAACTAAGTAGGAGATAATTGAAGATTTTCTTATCCCATCAACATTCTTTTATTTTTTTAATAAATTCTTTACTTTCTCTGTAATAGCATTCTTTTATTTTTATATTTTTTACAATCATTACATCAATTATAAAAATTAATAAATTTTGTACATATTGTTTTTAACAGTTATTAAAAATATGATTATTAATTGACTAAAATTCAAATAAAAAATAATTTATCATGTAGTAGTCCAACTATTTATCCTTAAACTATACCTCTTACATGTACTCTAATAATATTTTATAACCTATTTTTATTTAACTATTTTAGTTGTAACTTATCTTTCAATCGTAACATTATTATCAGTTTTACTAATTTTATTAAATTAATAAGTGTAACTTCTTAAAAAAAAATCTTATACTTACTAATTTAATAAATTAACTTGAAATTTATAATTGTTAAATAAAACATGTCACTTCAATTACTCAATAACGTTTGCATAAAAAAATAGACTACACACAAAAATAAAAATAAATGTCATATAAAATAATTGATAATAATAATAATAATATATTTATATTTATTATGTTTATAATTATCATTTTTATATTAAAAATATTTAAATTAAATTTTGTAGTAGTTAACTAAAATAAATAAGATTTTATCATAATTAATAAAATAATTTAAAATTATTTTTATCTTAAATATTATTCACTTGAATTTCAAAATTAAATCTTTTAACACTACAATAAAAAGTTAAATTATCAACAAAATTTATTGATGAAACTTTATTCGTCGGTAAAATATCATTATCGACGATTTTATCGACGGATTTTTGAGTTTTTCAATAATTACCGACGGACTTAAGTAAATCCATCGGCAATTACTGACAGATTCAGAAATCTGTCAAAAATCCATTGATAATTACTGACGAATTCAAAAATCTGTAATAAATTTACGTAAATCGATTTTTTGACATATTTCAGATATTTTTGATAGATTTATCTCGTCCATAATTTTTGTTTTTTAAGTATAATTATAATTATATCTAATTTTTTAATTTTTATTTTAATTACTATTTACTTAATATGTAACTGTATGGTTATACATATAGCAAATTATGAATATGTAATATTATCAATTATATCAAATATAAATAAAGTAAGTTGATTTAACTAATACATTTCAAAATAATATTAATATTAAATCACTGTAATCATAGATTCATATCAATAAAATAAAATATTAATATTTACAAGACATTAGATTTTATTTCATAACTAACTATTATTGATGTGAAAATCATAATAAACAACAATTTAAGTAGGAAAAATATAATAATTAAATATTATATATGTGAAAATTTTAAAAAGATACATTAAAATTATAAAGATATTTTTATATTAAGTAAATATTACATGAATATTTACTTCATTAATAACAATAATATTTTTATTTTTTAATATTAAATCATCTAATAAATTATTATTTCTATTTTATTAATAGTAATAATATTAAACTATTTAATTAATATTTATTTATAAAATGATATTTTAATTATTTTATTTTATTTTTAATATTGATTATTTAGATTTCTTTTAACAAATTAAAAATATAAATTTTAATTCAAATAATAATTTTTTAATTTTTTAATTTAAATTTATTACAAAAAAATAATTTATTATTTTTATATTATTTTTCATTTCAATTTTAAATTGATTAATAATTATAACTGTTATCATAACTATTATAATCCAGAAAACACTACTGTTTGAAAAAATAAAATGCGAGGAGATTCATGAGAAGAAATCAATAACTAGAACTGTTCCTGTAAAATTCTCAAAGTTGGAACGCTAGGTTTCAGACTTACTTCTGCCAAAATTGATTCTGCTTTAATTCATAGATTGCAATTTCTTATTCTACTTCCATGAATAAATTTATAGAACCACGCCATGAGAGAAAAGAAAAAAAAAAAAAAAAAAAAAAAAAAAAAACTTGTGAAATCATTTCACCTAATGAGTTCAAGTAACAACACCAATCATTGAATCTCATTGAACTTCTTTTGATTCAAATCAATTTTGGTTGATTCATGAACAAGGCACTGATCACTCAAATCATTGCTGAACAATTAACGATTCGTTTTAATCATCAGGTTACAATTGGAAATATCTTTTACTTTCGAATCATACAATTTAAAAATAAAAATGTTTTTAAATTATATAATCCATAAACTTTTTTTAATAAAAAAATAACTTTTAAAATTGTATAATTTAAAATTAAAAATTAATAAAAACATTTTTAACCTTTAAAATAAACCATCTTAGAAATTTTCAAATTTTAATATCTGAAAAAATATAAATCATAAGGATACGGTGAAAATTTCAAATTTATGGAATGCAAAAGGAAAAAATGGAGGTGAAGAAGGAAAGTTTTTCTTTTTTAATCTATTTTTAAAATATTACATGGTTCCGTTGTTTTTTTATATCATTTCGGTATTCAACAATCCAAAAGTTCCTTTTTTTTTTCTTCATATGTTAAGTTTTTTTCTGATTGAAATAAAAATTGTTAAAAGCTTTCTGATATGAAAAAAAAAAAAACAAACAAGTCTGTGACACTAAAATTAAAATAAATTTCTTATAAATCAGATAAAATGGTAAATACTTTTTTTTTCTATTACTCTTTCTATATATAATTAAATAATTAAATCATAAGGATACAGTGAAAATTTCAAATTTATGGAGTGCAAAATGAAAATATGGAGGTGAAGAAAGAGATACTTGAAGAAAGTTTAGAGCCATTTGTCATCTCTATGCACAAACAAAAAGAAGTATGGACTACCACGTTCTTTCAAAAATACATCAAAGGCTTTTTACTATTTAAACTCCCTTTTTCTTTATATCTATTGTTATTACCAAAATATCCTTTTGAATAAAATTTAAAGAATTAAATATGTATAATAAAAAAATAAAAATTTATTATATTTCTTAAACCAAAAATATATTTAAGTTCACCTTACATTATTATTACTCACTCCATCTCATATTAGTAATCTTTTAAAAAAATACGCACATTTTAAGAAAAGAAATATTCTCGTAACAAAATAATATCACTATTTTTATGATAAAAAGAAATTATTTAAATGAAATTATTAGATGAATTAAATTGTAGCTATGAGTTCGTTTTACTTATGTGAGAAAATAAAAAGCAGCTAGTGATTTATAATATTTTTAAAAATGGCTAATATTTTAAAACAAATTAAAATTATATATAACATAATTTCTCATGTTTAAATTTTATAAATGAAAAAAAATTAAATGATATATTTCTTAAACAGTATGAACTAAAGTATTTAATAAATATCACTCATCAATAAATTCAATTGATATTTTATACCAACAGTTGAACATATATTAAATAAATAACGAAACTAAGTAAAAAAGGGAGTGTTAGATATACAAAGAATAAAATATATTGTAACCTAATTAATTAAGAAAGCTTTACTTCGGATAGAAATAAAAAAGTTCATCAAATCATTCTTTAAGAATAATTCATTTATACTTAAATATGATTTTAATTGTGAAAAATATGGATTGATTACTAGATCACTTTGAAAATTCTTCACAAAATAAAAACTTGCCGACATGAATAGCTATGGGAGCAATGTGAAAACCTAATTGCATTAAAAGTGTCGAAATCGTATTCACAGATTTTAATTCTGCCAATCTTTCAAGGCAACTTCAGTTGCAAATTTTTCCAATACTAGTAATTACAAATTGTGAGAGGAAGATTCATACAATAAAATATCTATTTTAGATTTATGCTGTGTAGAAATTCATGTCAAGAACATTTACAGTATTGCGAACTATTGAGATGTGAAAATGAATTTGAATTCGATAAACTCGTTCAGAGAGTTTGTAAATCAGATAACTTAAGGTTTTTTTGTTTTGTTATTTGATTAGTCTACTGTTTAAATAGGTTTTGGTTTACGCAGTTTGAATAAAAACCAGTTTTTACGACTTTTTAAGATAATATTCAATTATGAGTATTAAGTTTTAAGTATATAAATTAAATTAAAATTTAACTATTTCGTTTTCCTTTCATAAGATTATCATTTGTTTAAAATTCTTTTCTTAAAATTATATTTGCTTTCCTTTTAATTTTCCAAGTAAATCTCACGTTTTTTTTTTTTTTAATTTGATCTCACCCGGTAGAGAGTTGACTCGTGTATTTTGGTTTTTGTTTTCATGAATGGAATTTGTTGCTCGCATAGAAACTCTAATTAGTAAAGATGAATCAGTTGTATAAAACAATAGTGATATATCTGCCCAGTAAAACAGCTACTTAAAATTGCAAAACAGTTGATTAAAAATAACACTCCAGAACTTAAAAAAGTTTCAGCAATTTCTGCAGAAAAATAGTTAACTAAAATCTGATTTTAACCAATTGAATTTGTTTTTTTTACCAGTGACAGTTTATAAGAAAAACTAGTGAATCAAATTGAAAAACTTCATTAAAAATGTTTTTGATCAATAATGATTAAAGATGATTTAAACCATATTTATATCCAGAAAAACAACTAGCTAAATCAGAAAAACAATTTGCTAGAAATTTTACAGCAAAGTGTTAAAACAAATTTGGATCTAGTGTTCACAAACCAGCAAAAGATGGAATAATATGAAACAAATACAAACTACACATAAGACACTTTATACTATCTCTGTTGATTTTGGCCTAACTTCAAGTCCCACATCAGTGGGTTTATTCTTAGGGGGGGAGGTTGTGAGTTATAAAAGAACTCCTCCTCCTCCCATTTCAATGTACCAAAACATTCTCTTCTCCCTTTTAATAGAAGTAGTGCCATTGTGTGGTTCCCGGAGATTAAGCTATTTGCTGAACTCCGTTCAAAATTTTTTTTTGTCTAGTTTCTCTATTTTTAATATTCAATATTATTAGGGGGAAATCTCAACATTTCCCAACA
>Ga0209700_107666_pt1 | contig 14855 bp, 10 predicted proteins | sample SiratroredBW_FD_187528 | JGI IMG/M metagenome (GOLD analysis project Ga0209700, IMG submission 187528) | Root nodule microbial communities of legume samples collected from California, USA - Siratro red BW (SPAdes) (version 2) | ecosystem: Host-associated > Plants > Roots > Nodule | place: USA... | reverse complement strand
AGTAATAAGAATAATAATAATAATAATAATACCAATAATAAAGATAAAAATAATAATAATAACAACATCATTATCATTATTATTATCATTATCATTATAATAATAATAATTATTATTATTAATATTGTTAGTATTTTTATTATTATTATTACTGTTATTATTATTACTATTAATGTTATTATTAATAATATGTTATTATTAATAATAATAATTATCATTATTAATAATAACAGTAATAATAATAACAGTAATATTAATAATAATAAAAATAATATTATTATTATTAATATTATTAATATTTAAAATACAGAACGTTTCTAAATTATTTGAATATTTTAAATAAAAATATTAAATTATTTAGAACGGTGCTTAAAAAATTTAAAATAAACAAAATTGTTAAATTAGTCAAAATTTTATGTAAATAAAAAATTAAAATAAAGACCGTTTCTAAATTATTTAAGTATAAAAGAACAAAAAAAATAAAATACAGAACGTTTCTAAATTATCTGAAAATTTTAAATAGAAGTATTAAATTATTCAAAACGTTACTTACATAAAAATTTAAACTAAAGACGGTTTCTAAATTATTTAAATATATTAAGTCAAAATATTAAATTATTCAGAACGTTACTAAAATAAAATGTTGAAATAAATAGATTCCTCTCACTAAATAAAAATTTAAAATAAAAACCGTTTCTAAATTATTCAATATTAATAATAATAATAACAATAATAATGACAATAATTAATAGTTATAATAACAATATTATTATTATTATTAGCATTAATAATAACAATAACAGTAATAGTAATAATCACTACAAAACAAACTATTTAGACATGAATTTTTAGTTACCAAATAAAATAGTTACTAATTATAACTAAAATAGTCATTAAATTAAATTTTGGCTGCTAAATCACTACAAGATAGAAGTAATGTTTAAATTTAGTGACCAATTAAGACAAGATAATTGATTTAACATTAGCTACCAAAGTTTTAGTAACCTATGTCATTAGATTTTAAAATCTAGTGGCATAAGTCACTAAAATCTTAGTAGCTAGTGTTATATACCAATTATATTTAGCCACCAAAATTTAATTTGGTGACTATTTTGGTCACAATTATCAACCATTTCATTTGATAAATAAAAATTGGTCTCTAAATAATTTTTTACTTGTAGTGAACAGTAACAATCATAAAAATAATAATAATATAATAATAAAATTAATAATAATAATAATATTAATAATAATAATATTAACAACATTAATATTAATAATAATAATAATAATAACATTAATAATAATAATAAGAAAAGAATTTAAAACACAAAACGTTTCTAAATTTTCTGTATTTTTTAAATAAAAATATTAAATTGTTCAAAAATTTACTTTAAAAAAATTTAAAATAAATAAAATTGTTAAATTACTCAAAATTCTAAGTAAATAAAAATTTAAAATAAATAACGTTTCTAAATTATTTAAATATAAAAAAACAAAAAAAGAGTTAAAATACAAAACATTTCTAAATTATATGAATATTTTAAATAAAATTATTAAATTATTTTCAAAACGTTACTTAAAAAAATTAAAATAAATAAAAATTTTCAATTAGTCAAAATTCTAAGTAAATAAAAATTTAAAATAAAGATCATTTCTATTTATTTAAATATATTAAGTAAAAATATTAAATTATTCAGAACGTTACTAAAATAAAATTTTGAAATAAATAAGATTGTTATTATTACTATTAACAATAATAATAATTATTGTAATAATAACAACATTATTAATAATGATAATAATAATAACATTAATATAATGATAATAACAACATTAATATTAATATTAATATTAATATTAATATTAATATTAATAATAATAATAATAACAATAGGAATAATAACAACATTAATAATAATATATTTTTAAATTTTATTTTTTAATCAGTTTCTAAGTGGAGTAGTCATATGTCACAATTGGGATTATGATGGGACGATCAAAATTAATTTTAAAAAAATAGTTGAATTGAGATTGAAGTTGTTACCATAGTTTATTATGAAAAATTATAAAAAAATTAAAAATAAAATGTATGCAAACATGGTATTCAGGAGTCGGTTATGTGTGGAAAGATAAAACTACAACGTTCTTTACTAAGACATTACCTTTAAATGAGTGTGATTTTTTAAAATGTTATAAGTGTGGTTTTTTAAAATGTTATTTTTTCCAAACATAATTACAATATAATTACAATAACAACAAACAAAAAATAAATAAGTATATATAAAAAATGCAAACAAAAATAACAATAAACAAACAAATAAGTTTTTTTATTTTTTTATCCGACTTTGGTCCTACGTATTTCCATGCAAGATGATTAAATATTTCATTTTTCATTTTTTTATTTTTTTTGAATTTTATGTATTTTTTTAATTTATTATTATTAAAACTGCTTTGAAACTTATATTTTTATTTTTTAAAATTTATATTTTTTATTTTTATTATTATTAAAACTGTTTTGAAACTTTTATATTCATATTTTTTTGAACATTTATAATTTTTTTTTATTTTTATTATTATTAAAAATGTTTTGAAACTTTTATATTTTTATTTTTTTGAAACTTTATATTTTTATATTTTTATTTTTTTGAAATGTTTTATTTTTCGTTTTGGATACTTTTCATTATTTATTACTTTTAAAGAGAAAAATTTTATATTGCTTTATTGAAATTTTGACGTACCAGCAGAATAAATATGAAATCCTTTTTTAAAAGAAAATCTTAAAAAAAATTTTATTTAATTTTAAGATATAATATTTAAGTTAGAAAGAAAAATAATGACATGGAAATAAGCATGAAATTGACCCAAACCTTTTTGTTTTAAAAAACGTGAAAGAAGCTATCTAGAAAGCTATTAAAAAAGACTTTCTTAAAATACGTGAATGATGCTATCTTGAAATCTATTAAAAAAAAACTTTTTTTAACACCGTGAATAAATAGAGCGAATGTATGAAGTGGAAATAGCAACAATCCTCAAGCAGCAATTTGATAATAAAAGAAAAATTGTTTATATTCTATTTATTGTTATTTCATTTAATATTATGCAAGATGAAAACACAATGTAATCATAAAGCAATGTATTTGATCTTTGTATGTTAATAAAAGAAAATTTGTTTATATTCTATTTATTGTTATTTCATTTAATATTATGCAAAATCAAACACAATGTAATCATAAAGCAATGTATTTGACCTTTCCTTAATTGTAAATTGTATGTTTGGAATGTGTAGCTGATAGTAAAATCCTACTTCCTATTTTGGATGCCTATTTATAGAATTTCTTCATCTCTCTCAATTAATCTGCCAAGTAATTTCATATAGAAAAATCATCATTAGTTGTCATGTCTTATTTGATGAGACGTAATTTCCTTATGTGAAGGTACATACTCCTCAAAATCACAATTATTGGTTTTTGGATGATGGGTCGTCATCCTACATGGTCCACCATTTCAATACTCCAATAAACCCACAGGTCGCACCCCTTCCTCCTTCTCCTGAGCCCATCTCCTCAAGCCTAGTTTCTACTTCCGCTCTCCCACCTAGCTCTCTTCCTCATCCACCTCCAATCTCTCACTCTAGTCTACCCATAAGTCCTGTTACTAGGAGTCAAAATGGGATTTATAAGCCTAAGAAGTCTTTCAACCTTCTTACATTACTGTCTAAATCCCCTTTACCTCGTAATCCTGTGTTTGCTCTTCGTGACTCAAATTGGAAAATGGCTATAGATGATGAATATAATACTCTTACTGAAAATAAGACGTGAGAGTTGGTGCCCCGTCCTCCAAATGTTAACATCATTTGATCTATGTGGATTTTTGCTTATAAAAATAATCTGATGGTTAATTTGAGAGGCATAATTCCTGTCTTTTAGGTGATGGTAAAACTCAGCAGGTTGGTGTGGATTGTGATGAGACATTTAGTCTGGTAGTCAAACCAGTGACTATTTGCACGGTTCTTAGTTTGTCTCTTCTAAGGCTTGGTCAATTCATCAACTTGACGTCAAAAATACATTCTTACATGGCGAATTCAAGGAGACGATTTACATGTATCAACCTTTGGGATACAGGGATTCTAATAAACCTGATCATGTGTGTTTGCTGAAGAAATCTCTTTATGGGCTGAAACAGGCTATAAGAGATTTGCTGACTATGTCCACACTCTTGGGTTTTCTTGTAGTACTTCAGGTCATTCTTTGTTCATTTATCACAGCGGTACTTCTATGGCTCATATTTTATTGTATGTCGATGATATCATTTTGACTGTTTCCTCTGATGAGCTTCGTCAATCTATCATCTCTCGTCTTAGCTTGGAATTTGCTATTAAGGATTTGGGCCCCTTGAGCTATTTCCCGGGCATTGCAATCACTCGTCATACAAGTGGTTTATTTTTATCTAAAAAGAAATATGCTACTAAAATCATTGATCGTGTTGGCATGTCATCGTGTAAGCCATCTCCCACTCTAGTTGATACAAAACCGAAGCTTGGTGCTACTACGAGCAAACCGGTTGAGGATCCATCTCTGTATAGTAGACTTACAGAGGCACTTCAATACCTTACATTCACGAGATCTGATATTAGTTATCTTGTACAATAGGTATGCTTATTCATGCATGACCTGCGAGAGGAGCACATGCATGCTCTTAAATGCATTTTGCACTACATACAGGGTAATATGAATTTTGGTCTTCACCTTTGTCCATCTTTCACATCCACTCTTATTTCATATACTGATGCTGATTGGGGTGGGTGCCCCGATACACGACGTTTAATGTCAGGTTATTGTGTTTTTCTGAGTGATAACTTGATCTTTTGGTCTATTAAATGTCAAACTACTTTATCCCGTTCAAGTGCCAATGTGGTTTTTGAGTCATGTTGGTTGCAAAACTTGTTATTGGAGCTTCCTTGTCCTATTCAGAAGGCTACATTGGTGTATTACGATAATGTTGGTGCCATATATCTCGTTGGTAATCTTGTTCAACATCAACACACTAAGCATATTGAGATGGATATACATTTTGTAAGGGAAAAGGTGGCCCGTGGTCAGGTTTGAGTGTTACATGTCCCATCACGTTATCATATTGCAGATATATTTACCAAAGGTCTTTCATCGGTGTTATTTGAGAATTTTCGGGACAATCTAAGCATTCAGCGACCTCTCGCTTTGACTGCGGGAGTGTGTTAACATATATATGATACATATAAGGAGACCCAATGACTCCATTTCTATTCTTAATAGTTGTAGATTGATTAGCAAGGTTAGTAAGACAAAGAACTAAGAATCAATTATTTCAAGGAGTCAGAATTGAGAGGAATGAAGAGATGGTAAACTTACAAAAATATCATGGTGGTCATAAAAAGTGTGTTGATGTGTTTTGAGTTGGCATGTGACTAAGGATTTACCTACATAAAAGTAAAATAGGAGAGTAGGGGATAGAAAATGAGATAATGAAAATTATGCTATGATCTTAAATTGTTGTTATATGTAAATCTCATTCAAGTACCTTGGCATTCTAATTGGGGGAAATCCAAGAAAAAAACAATTATAGCAAGAGGCAATGGAAAAAAATAAGAAATAAGTTATGTAGATGGAAAGGTAGAAGGTTGTCCTTTACGAGCCGAATATGTCTCATCAAGTCAATTTTATCAGCCCTGTCACTTTTTTACTAATCATTATTCAAAACATCCAAAAGTATATGTAAATATATTACAAAAATCTAAATAAACTTCCTTTGGGGGTGGGGATTGAAAGATAGGAAGTTAGCTCGAATCAAGGAGAAAGTATATGTAAATCCAAAGAAAAAGGGGGATCAATATAAGATACATTGAAAAGTTCAATGTGGCTTTACTGACAACATGAAAGTGGAAGTTAGGTGTGGAAAATTAGGTTTCATGGGAGGACATTCTATGGATGAACTTAAATAAGAATATTAGAGTCAAGAATGAATCACGGTGGTGGAGAGACTTATGCAAAGACTATGATAATGGGCAGCAAGACAACTGACTTGATAACTGTGTGGAATGAAAAATTGGATCAGGAGATAAAATCAAATTTTGGAGGATTCATGGATAGGAGGAAAGCCACTAGATCATAGATTTCTTAGACTATATATTATTTCATATTATAAGGATAAAACTATAGAGGACATGGGAGAATGGATGAAAGGTAACTAGGGTTGGAAAATACCTTAGAGACGTGAGATATTTGTGTGGGAAACAATACAAAAATATGAGTTACTACATGTTATAGTAAAGCAATCATCTAGAATTGATAGTAATAATATACGGGTGTGTAAAGAAGATATTGAAAGAGTATTTTTGGTAAATCAACATATATTATGTTATAACACAATTCAATTGGAGAGAATAATAATGTATTTAAATATCTTTGGAGCTTGAAGATTCTCCCGAATCTATAACATTTAAGATGAAGAGTGCTCTTAGATAAGATTCCAACTAGGATTAGTGAAAAGAGGAGTGTTGGTGGGAGATACACGATAACTATGCAAGTATAAAAAAAGAGACAACCACACATATACTTTTTAACTGCAAAATAATCGAGAGTATGAAAATTATGTTATAGGTGAGTAGGAATAAGTTCAGTGCATCATACATCATAATCAGCATAAACTCAACTTTCAACAATTTTATAGTTTTGGATTTAAATATAAAACAAAATACAGTATGAAGAAAATATATAGATAATAATCACATAGGAAATATAGCATCATAAGAAAATAACAATATTTAGACAAGGAAAGACATAACTAAAAGAAATATGGTGTAGGACTTAAATGAGATATAGTTATGGTTGAAACATAAATTGACAAGTGTTATATTTTCATACACTACAAAAAAATTATATTTTAGCGACCCTCGAAATTGGTCGCTAAATATACTAGTCATCGAAATAATCATAAAAAATGAGTAGTGGCAAAAATTTTAGTTGTTAAATACTTAGAAACCGATTTTTTGGGTGGTCACAATTTAGCGATTGAATATGTGATCATGAAATTGGTGGCAGAATGTTTGGTCTCAAACTTATGAAATATTGGTTGCTAAATTGGTGGCTAAAATAAAATAAAAGTCGGTGACTAAAGCGGTGACTAAAATGAAAGAAATTCCGGTGGCTAAAGCGGTGACTAAACATAAATATTTATGAGTGGCTAATTCGGTGACGAAAGAGAAATAAATTTCGGTGGCTAAATCAGTAACTAAAATTAAAGAAATTTCGGTGGCTAAATATTACCTACTTTTACAAATTATTTTGGCCTGTTTACAAACAATTTTCAACCTATTCATAAATACTCAAATTTTAATCATACTACTGAATAATGAACTTCAATAGATAACATAAACATATTACATAATGAAAAGTAATGTAAAGTGTTGTAAGCAAATTAAAAATAGTCCAATGTATTATAAAATTCATCATATAATTAATCCTCATTTGCAATATCATCTCTAGTGTGGTATTCTCTATGATGTTCATCCGCAGTAGAATTTGAAGGACCTGACATCAAATTATTTACTTGAATATGCTGAAAGACGAGTTTCATCTATTCATGATCTGTTATCAATTACTCCACCTTTTCTGTCCGCTCCTTGGCATGCTTTGTCATAAGTTTAACATTTAACTTTTGAATAGTTTCGCACATTTCTTCTATTTGATGGACTACTAAAGTTTGATTTGTAGTAGAGTCAACACTCTTAGAAGAAATAAATCTTTTGCTCAATACACCAAGCTCATACATATTTCTTTTTTTATTTCCACCTCCAACAACGTCAGACTATATATTCAAAACTAATTATAAATGGCCAGTGGATTTTTAAACACTTTGTGAAATATAAAAACATCTAAAATAACTGGAGACAAAGTTTGGAGGAGTACTACTAATTACAAAGTATTTGGTCAACGGTGGAATAGGTTGAGAGTTGACAAGAGGCGGGAGAATTATGAAACAATCCAGCGGAGGAAAAAAAATAGAGATAGCATTGAGGAGTAAATGTCAAGTTTGGAGAATAGACTACTGGACTCGAAAAGAGCTAGATAAGGGTTGACTAGAGAGACATAGAAAGTCCAAACCTAAATCTAAAGACTCATTACATATGTGAATCTAATAATAGAGATCTCAGTCTCTGCATTGTGTAGTTTGTTACGTGTTTGTACAGGTTGAAAGCAAAGAGTAAAAAGTGTTGGTAGCAGCTCAAGTCAAACTAGGAAGAAGCAATCAACAAAATAATTACGATAAGACGTCAAAGGGTAGAAAAGGTGCAATTAAGGAAGCAAACCACTTAGATGGAAATTGAAGAAGTTAGTTGGAGTAAAAAGAACAAAGTAAAGTTCACCAATATGACAAGAGATCAAAACTGATGTTGAATCAGAGTATAATATAAGTAATGTGTTTCAAGAACATATTTAATTTTATTGTAATAATTCTAGTGGTGCATCTGGCTAAGCCTCTTTCTAAAGTGATAGTAAAATTATATAACAGGTGTAATTATTGGTTTGTCTAAAAGTCCATGTCTGGTATAGAACGAAATATACAAACATGGGGTAATGTAGTAGGAATATCTAAATAAAAAATAAAAAAAAAATTTAGTTTGTAATACTTGTATATAAATTGAAACATCCTTAGTATTTTCTATCTATTTTAATTTTTTATTGATAAAAAATGTGCCAATATACGAATAATTGTTTCTTAGAGTGTTAATTATATTAAATAATAAAACAATTACTACGTGACATGGAAAAATATTACTTCATCTTCATATATTGATTTATATATATGTTATATTAACTATCATTGAAAAATTTTTCTTAAAGATATTTTAATTTTATATATTATATATTAATTTATATATATGTTATATTAACTATTGCGTTGAAAACGTTTTCTTAAAGATATTTTAATTTATATATATGTTATATGTAAAGTATTTAATTTTTTTTCAAATATGTTTCGATGTCTATAAACTAGTATGTTAATTTTAGTCTCTACAAAAATTTATATTTCATTTCTTAAAATATTATAATTTTATTTTAATATTAATAAAATGAGTTGATTTTTTTTAGGCTTTAAAATTTTTCTTTTTTATTTTGACTCTAAAGCTAATTTTGAAATAAATAGATAATATATTTTAGAGATGTACAAAACCTTTGAGATATGTTGACGTTGTACATAAACACAGTTAAGTAATATTACATGGAATAATATATATATATATATATATATATATATATATATATATACGTGTGGGTCATTCATATGTGAGTCACATGAAAATAAGGACTTTTGAAATAAAGCCTCTATCTTTCAGAGGATACTTTTGGAGTTGGGATGTCTATAGATACCAATTTCTTTATATTTGTTTGAGGCATTTAAGTATTTTTGTTGTTGTTAAATATGACAATGTTGTAAATTTTTGTAATTTATGGGGTAGTTTAGTGTTTTTTTTTTTTTTAAATAGGTTAGGATAATCTTATTACTTTTATTTATATATTTATTGTTTCCGAGAAAAAAAAATTGAAACAAAAGTTCAGCTTTTTGAAAAATTAAATCTAAAAACATTAGATTTAAACATAAAACTAAATTTAATAATTTATTCAAATGATATTTAAACTTATTTTTCTTTTAATATTTTATATATTTTCTTTCCCTATAAGAATCTTTCAAATTAACCTTCACACAGTAAGTAAAAGTATTTTTCTATAACAGTAAATTAACATTCAACTCTAACTACTTTTAACGTAAAAGTTGCTTTTATTATTGCTTTACTTCATACTTAATAAAATAAATAATAAAAATAAATAAAATTATCATTAATTTAATTATACTAATTTTAGTTGTTTCCAATCTTTATATTTATTTGGATTAATGTTTATTAGATTATCATTAATTTTATTTATTTTTATTTTTCAAATAATATCGATTAGATCAATATTATATAATTTATTTTAATATTTATTTAAATTAATCTTGATAAAGTCGATGATAATTGTATTTATATGATGAGTCATTGTGCTGTCGTGATAGTAAAAACTGTAAATTACTCTTAATATGAATGTGAAAATTTAAAGATAATAAAATTGTAATAATTTGTGTGAGTTTGATTTAATCAATAAGAATATATAGTTTTTCTCACATCTTTCTATAGATATATTTTCACTCGTATCCATTATCAAAATTCATACTTTTTTGTCCTCACATGTTTTGTCTATTTTTTTTTCTTTATCTATTATATAGGAATTTTGATTTTTCTCTTTTTTCTATAAATAAAATCGTCACGAATAAAATCACTACAAATTAAATTACTGCTATTAAAGTTGTCACGAATAAAATCGTCACAAATAAAATCACTACGAATTAAATGTCATAATTAAAATCACCACGAGCTTAGCTGGAATAAAGGTTGTTACCAATTCAGCTGAATTAGATCACCAGTGAGTCAGCGAGATATCCGTACTCAACTTGATTCTAAATATTATAATCCGTACTAAAGGTTTTGCTCACAAACTTGATTAAAAATAGCATGTTAAAGCCTTTTTTATTTCAATTATGTGATATTTTTACTTAAAATAACACAATTCTGATTCACACTATCTACATCATAGCTCATTTGATAATCTTGAGAAGTACTTTACTAAATTTAATTCTATTTAATAAAAAAGTTTATATGTGTTAATGAGATATTAAATCACTTTAATATAGACTATAAATTTAAAGAAACCTATTTAGCAATGAATCCAATGCATGAAGATGGCTAACAAGAGCTGATAGGAGTCATATAAAAGAATAGAAAATAAACAAAAAATTAATTGATTAATTTAGAAAGAAGCAGGGTAGGAAGAGAAAAAGGATAGTAGGTACTCTGACTATCCAATAACGCAATAATTTTTTTTATTAACAATATTAATTACAGAAAAAAGATTAATATAATTAAGTCAAATTATATTATTTTAAAAATGACATAGAATAAAACTTATTATAAATCAATTAATAATATGAAATAAATATTTCCTTTTAGACCAGTTTAGATGATATATTATTTTATTGATTAACTGACTTAAATAAATTCAATTTTTATGTTAGTTGAGGCATATTAAAAAAATTAAAAAAACAAGAACGGTATCATCTATTATGTTTGTTTTTTATTTGTTCGTTTTGGAGTGTTTTAATCTCATTTTAGTGAAGAAATTCACTCTTGTAGCATGCTTAATTGTCTTTAAAAGTATATTTGTGTAATGAATCTGATATAAAAACTCAGTTTTATAAAACAAATTATTTGTAAACTTATTAAATCTGTAAATTTAATTCCAAAATTTAATATTTTAGTAGTTTGATAAATAATTTTCATTTAATGCTTTTAATCATTTAATCATTATTGGGTAATGAAATTTAAATTTAACCTATTCTAGTCTATATTTAAGTCTATTATGTCTCTACGTATTAGATCTGATTTATTTTTATATTCAATGTCCATGACATAAAGAAATATATGTTGAAATCTCACCTGAAATAAATAAAGATATCACAAAATTGTAATATATGCAAGTGAATCATAATAACTATGCACTTTTATGATAGTTAACACGCAATTCCTATTAACTTGTCCTATATAATCATGATATCCTAGCTAGTAAAGATTGAAAAATAATGGAAAAAAAATTACACATTAAAAATTGAGAATGTCTCCATATAAACTTAAAATAAATTTGAAATTCTTAAAAGGTATAATCTATGGTATGTATTTGAAATTACATTAAATAATGGAAATAAAAAGTAAAAGTACTTATCAAAATTGTAGATAACAAAAGTTTTTATCAAGAAGTTATTTATAATTGAAATAAGACAAAACTCTAACCTAAAGACCGAAAAGGTATAAAAAAGCTGTATAGAAACAAGTATATGTGTGTTTGTAGCATTTACTGTATGCCAGTTAAGTGGGGCATTCAGACTATTTTATTTGTCTTCGATTTTTTTGGTTTCACACGTGATGACAAAATTACTGTAAATGCATCTAACTGGTTTATGATATACGGAAGTTCTGTATATCAATATTAATGATTGAGAGAGCAAAGCCTTCAGTGTCAATATTACACAACTATATGATGGAGGTCTTCCAAATTGAAAGGCCTAAGTACAAGCTCCAACCAATTTTCACGAGATAAAAAGTGGAAAACCATAAAAAAGTCAATAGTATGAAAAACACCTTAATAAAAGAATAAATAAAGAAAGTAAGGGGCTTCGGATTACTCTTCCTCTGATTCTTCTAAAAGTTCTTCTGGTTCAATGATGACAACATCTTTGATGTGTGATATTTTGGCCCAAAACTCTCCCACATGGGGCTCATATTTTTTCCATAACTCAGCACAACCTTCAATCGTCAAACTTTCAAGCGCGGTGAAGTGATGGATATCGTTTGGGAGAGATACCAACTTTGGACAATACCTTATATCAAGTGTTTTCAGATCCGTCATAGTTTTTAACCAATTTGGAAGTGTTTCAATATTCTGGCAATTTATAATTCGCAAGCACTGTAAGGAGTTGGCAACTTCTTGAAGCCATTTAGGCAAGGCCACCAGCTGTGATAAACTTGAAAATGTAAGAAGTTTTAACTTCAGTTGGGGTCTTTGTTCTTCATGATTGCCCTTCCACAGTTCTAAGTCCAAATTACCACACTCTGAAACAAACAAAGTTTCTAATTGAGGAAAATTTTTACCATCCATTGGCAAAGACTTTACACTCTGACAGTCCAGGACGTACAATGCTTTAAGAGCAGGGAATTTCACATCTCCGAAGATAGACTCCAAATTATGGCACTGATTAACAACCAAAGTTTCTAATTGAGGAAAATTTATACCATCTAGTGACAAAGACTTAAGACTCTGACCTTCACTGACATACAATGCTTTAAGAGCAGGGAATTTCACACCTCCGAAGATAGACTCCAAATTATGGCACTGATCAACAAACAAACTTCCTAATTGAGGAAAATCTTTACCATCTAGTGACAAACACTTAAGCTTCTGACATTCTCTAACATGCAAAGATTTAAGAGCAGGGAAGTTCACCCCTCCAAAGATGGACTCCACATTATGGCATAAATCAACATTCAAGGTTTCAAGCGAGCTCAAGCTGGCGATCTCATTCACAGGCAAAACACTTTGCTTTACGCTAAACTCCAAAAGACGGAGACTGATCAACTTTCTTAATCCTTTGGGCAATGCTTCCAGCTCCGTGCATCCGCTAAGGTTCAAAACTTGCAAACTTTGGAGGTTGCAAATAGACTCGGGGAGTCTCTTAATGTTGAGACTTCCGCCAATGTCCAAATATCTCAAATGTTTCAACTTAGCAATGGTACGGGGCAAAGTCTCGAATGTCGCACTAGGTAAACTCAAAACACGCAAGCATTTGAACTTTGACAGACACGTATTCAGTAACGCTTCATCGTTGGCACCCTTTGGAAACAGTACGGTTCTCACAGCTGCTGATTTTTTGGTGACTAAATTGCCAAGCAATCTGCTTTCAGCAAAAAAAAGATGCCGAACATTATCTGGAATACTTTGAATGTTGGAACTTACATGTAGAAACTCATCCTTTGCAACAAACAGAGCGAGATCATGAAATCATGTAATCTAAAACTATGAAAAGTGCCTAAGTTTTGAAAATCTTGAAGAAAAGATCTTGAATGAAGTTCTTTCAAATATTGATTGGCCACATCTTCAACTGTCCTATTCATGTTTGGTAATGCAATGAGTTCAAGTGCCTCCCAAAGCAATGTCATTTGAAAACTATAGAATAGATAACCCTTTGGGTAAAGGGAAAACAACGGAAAACATTGCCTCAAATAAGACGGCATGAGATCATAACTTAGTTTCAGAGCAGGTAAAATGTCATTGCTCTTCTGAGCCATATTCCAAATTTCATTCTCTCTCACATACTGCCATTCACTCGCCTCAAATTTCGAGAACAATAAACTCCCCAATGTTCTCAGTGCCAAAGGAACCCCTCTACATTTTTTCACAATTTCTTCCCCAATATTTACTAAGTTAGGATGCTTTTCCTCTTCTCCTTCTTTAAATGCCCATTTGACAAATAGAGACAATGAATCCTCCTGAGACAAACCTTCTAAAATGTGGGACGGAACAGTGCCCATCATGGAAGCAATTGAATGACTACGAGTGGTCACTACAATTTTACTTCCTGCTGCATTTACCTCGATTAAATTCCGCAGTTCAACCCATTTAACACGGTCTTCATTCCATACATCGTCGAAGACGAGAAAGAATTTTTGACCGGAAAGTTTGTTTTTTAGTTGATTTTGCAGTTGCTCCAGATCCAACATGTTCAAATTCTGTTGGTGAGGAGTAGCATCTTGATCAGTGGCAGAATTGATGATTTTGATAATCAGTTTTTTAATGTCAAAGTCAGCAGAAACACACACCCACATCTTCAATGGAAAACATTCCTGGATCCTCTTGTCATTGAACACAAACTTTGCGAGAGTAGTCTTTCCCATGCCTCCAATCCCCACAATGGGAATAACAGAAAGACTTGTATCATCATCATTAGAATTCTGTTGCATCAAAAGCTTTATGATTTTTTCTTTATCGTCTTTCCTTCCTATCACATCTGAATCACTCACACGTGAATGTGTCATATCTCTCTCATGCACAACACGTGTGTCAACATCAATTATTTGAAGACTAAACTTATGCCTATCAGCTGCAACCTTGTCTAGTCTGTTGTTGATATCTTTGATTTGTTGAGCCATATTGTAACCAAAAAGGAGTGGA
>Ga0209700_107665_pt1 | contig 14856 bp, 12 predicted proteins | sample SiratroredBW_FD_187528 | JGI IMG/M metagenome (GOLD analysis project Ga0209700, IMG submission 187528) | Root nodule microbial communities of legume samples collected from California, USA - Siratro red BW (SPAdes) (version 2) | ecosystem: Host-associated > Plants > Roots > Nodule | place: USA... | reverse complement strand
GTTTGTTCAATTAATTGAATTTTGACAGCTAAGCAGTTTTTAAAACTGATTTTGGGTATTTAAAGGAATGAGAATCATCACTTTCAGAATTATCAAAACAAATACTTTCGAAAAGCATTCCTTGAGATTTTCTAAGAGAGATATTGCCCCGTTTGTGCGATCATCATTTTTGCAAAGCTTTTCAAATCAAGAAACCTCTAAGAACGTGAATCTTTGAAGCATCGTTGAAGTGAGGTTCTTGCCACTTTGGTTCTGGACCAAAGCTAAGTCTTCTACACCTGATCTTCATTCTATGTAATCTATTTTGTGTAGAAGCATACTGTAATCCTTTCTGATCCTGTTGATTTGCAATCTGTTTGCTGTTTTCAATTACTGGGTTTGTAATTGAGTTGGTGCAGTGGGTTCTGCACTAGTCTCGCATCTGCTGAAGGGTTCAGTAGAGGGTGAGTGCTGCTGGGAGCAGTGTTGCTTGCGGACTGCAAGTGTTGTGGTGCAGTGGGTTTCTGCACTGGTTACACACTAGCTGAGGGGTTCAGTGAGGTGTGGGTTTACTGCTGGGAGCAGTTTGTAACTTGCTGGGAGCAAGGGTTGTAAACTGATCTTGTGATCTGTTTTAGTGGAAATCTTTGCTAGTTTGCAAAGGACTGGACGTAGCCCTTGTGGAAGGGTGAACCAGGATAAAAATTTTGTGTTCTTGCTTTTCTCCCTACTCTTCTTGATTGCTTTTATTCACTGCTGCCATCCTTAAAATTAACTGGATTTGGGAGTAGTGTTTTCTTGCGGGTTGCAAGTGTTTATGTAGTTGTAAACTGATCTTAGAGATCTTGATTAGTGGAACTATTTGCTAGTTGGCAAAGGACTAGATGTAGCCCTTGAGGAAGGGTGAACCAGTATAGATCTTTGTGTTCTTGATCTTTCTTTCTCTCTTCTTGAACACTTATCTTTTCTATTATCGCACACTCAATTAATTGTTCTTCGTGCTTAATTGATTGTTTTTTCTGCTGTTATTACTGTGTCTTTCTGAAATTGTTATATCCTTCATACAATTGACTAGAACTAATTTTTTATTGTATTGATGTGTTAATGCTTTTATGATATTACAGTTTGATTAATAAAATTTTTGAAAATATATTTTCTTAATTCAAATTGTTATTTCTTGATCTTAGTATTTTATTTGAACTGTTGTACTGAGTGATTGATTTGCTTTTCACTGTGTTTATTGTTTATCTACTGGATTGAATTCTCTTATCAACACCTTTTTGTAATCAACTGATTGCTTACGCTTCTGTTTCTAATATTGTTTGATCAACTGGATATTTGAATCTATTCTATAACATATTGATCTGTGTTGTGTAATTCTAAAATTCATTGATTAGTAAATTGATAAAGAATTTTCATTTTAATCTTTAACACTTTCTAGTATTTTGCAAAAAGTTTTTTTAAAATTATAATGGTTCAATTCACCCCCCTCTTGAACTCAGCCTAAATCTATTTTCTACAATTGGCGTCAGAGCTAGGACTCGTATCCTAGTCAAGTTTTTCAATCCATGGCTGAGAACAAACTGCCTTTTGTTGAGGGAGCTTCAATACAGGACACCAATGTTTTCTGGAATTAATTACCAATTCCGGAAAGTGAGAATGAAGATCTTTATTGAATCTATTGATCATGGTATTTGGAATGCCATAGTAAATTGTCCCTATGTTCCTATGATAGTTATGAATGGTGTGTCTGTTGTAAAATCATTTGATGAATTGCCTGAAGCTGAAAATAAACAAGTTCAATATGACTGTGTAGCAAAGAACATAATTACATATGCTTTGAACCTTGATGAATTCTTCAGGGTATCCTAGTACAGTTCTGAAAAGGAGACGTGGGACATATTGGAGGTCACATATAAAGGGACAAATGATGTAAAGAGAGCTAGAAAACATGCACTCATCCAGGAGTATGAACTATTCAGGATAAAGTAAGGAGAATCGATTGCTGATGTTCAGAAACGGTTTACTCATATTATCAATCACTTAATTAGACTGGGAAAACAATTTGATAAAGAAGAGCTGAACATCAAGATTCTCAAGTGTCTAGATGGGAGTTGGGAGCCTAAGGTGATTGCAATATCTAAGACAAGAGATTTAACAACTGTCACCACAACAACATTGTTTGGCAAATTGAGAGAACATGAGCTTAAGATGACAAGGTTGAAAGAAATGGAATCTGTTGAGAAGAAGTCCAGAAGCCTTACACTCAAAACAAAAGTTGTAGATATTGAGTCAAGTGAAGAGAGTTCAGATGGTGCAGTGATACTGAAAATCTCAATTTACTGACAAAGAAATTTGGCTGTTAAAAAAAAACTGACAAAGAAATTTCAAAAATTCATCAAGATGAAGGGAAAATTGAAGAATCATAGGAGTAAAAGGTACAATAAAAAATTTGATCCTAATCTAGCCAAGTTCACCTGTTTTGGGTGTGGTAAATAGGGTCACGTGAAGATGGATTGTCCGAGCCTTGTCAACAAGGAAAAGACAAATAAGAAAAAGGATCACAAAGCTAGAAAAGGGAGAAAAGCATACATTGCATGGGAAGACAATGATTCCACTTCCAGCAGCTCCTCACATGAAGATGTTGAAGCCAATTTGTGTCTAATGGCTGGAAAAAATTCAAAGGTCAGTAGTGAGAACTCTAGCACTTGTTTTAATAGTGGAAACTACAGTTCACTACTTCATGCCTTCTACGAAACACATGAAGAAGCCAACAAACTAGCCTTATCCAACAATAGACTGAAAGGTCTGAACAATTGGTTGGAAGGTAAAGTCAAAGAACTAAAAGATGAAGTTTCGAAACTAAAATTTGATTTTGAGCACCCAGAAATCATTTACAAAGCTTCCAGTAATTTTGACTATTGTCAGCCAGTTAATTGTGAAAAATGTGAAGCTCTGCAGAAGAAAGTTAATTACTTAATTACTACTGGTTCCAAGCTTTCAATGGGTACTGCAAACCTCAATGCATTTTGGGTTCTCAAAACTGTGTTTTTGAAAAAGCTAAAATTGGATATCAAATTGGTTTAAAAGGAAAACAAAGAAAATACAACAGTTTCTTTAAAACAAATAAGCAATAGTTTTCATCTCCATTGACTTGCTTCTATTGTATGAGAACAAGCATTTTTGTGAGGAACTGTAAAATCAGGAGATTTGATGAGCCAAAGGGGCTAGTTAGGTGGATGCCAAAAAGCATCACTAACACTTGTGGACCCAAGTTTAACAGGGTACCAATGCCTCAAACTTAATCTGTTTTGGAGGTCTGTTTGGCATCCAGAAAATTACTGTGGTACTTGGACAGTGGATGCTCCAAACATATAAGTGGAGACGCTTCTCAGTTGATTAATCTGAAATGGAAACCAACTGGATTTGTCACATATGGAGACCATAATCGAGGGAAAATACTTGGAGTTGGTGACATTGGAGGAGATGATAAAGTGATCATTAAAGATGTACTCCTAGTTGTTGGATTGAAGCACAACTTACTGAGTATAAGCCAATTATGTGACAAAGGGTACAACATGAATTTTGAGCCAAACCTTTGCCTCATATCAAATTCAATAACAAGTGAAATTGTACTAGTAGGCAAACAGGTAAACAATGTTTACAATTTCTGCAGCAAATTAGGAATCAAACACAACTTCTCAGCACCAAGGTCTCCACAACAAAATGGAATTGTAGAGAGAAAGAATCGATCTTTGGAGGAGCTAGCAAGAACACTCTTGAACAAATCAAATTTGCCAAAGTATTTCTAGGCTGATACAGCGAGTACAACTTGCTATGTTCTAAACAGAGTATTTATTAGACCTATTTTGAAGAAGACCCCCAATGACCTGTTTAAAGGTAGAAAGCCCAATCTCTCTCATTTAGAAGTTTTTGGATGTAAATGTTTCATTTTAAACAATGGGAAGGATAACTTGGGCAAATTTGACTCAAAGGATAATGAAGGTATCTTTCTTGGCTATTCACTGCATGGTCATGCATATAGAGCATATAATAAGAAAACCATGCTAGTTGAGGAATCCATGCATATTGCATTTGATGAGACTAACCAAAACATGCAGGAAAGCCCTAAGACAAGTGCAGATGATGAGGTTCTAGATGCTCAACAAGTTGATAACAGTTTGGATAATAAATTTGAAAAGGCCAGTAAACTGCCAAAGATTCAATCAATTGAATCTAGAGCTGGTGGAAAAACTGTTAATTCTGGATTGCCAACAGAATGGAGAGTTCCTAAGAATTTGTCACTGGACAATGTAATTGGTCAATTTCAGAAAGGAGTATCAACAAAAAGATCATTTAACAATTTTTGTGAACACGTGGCCTTTGAATCACAAGTGGAGCCCAAAACTATAGCTGATGCACTTGAAGACAGCAACTGGATCAATGCAATGCATGGTGAACTAAATCAGTTTACTCGAAATGAAGTCTGAACACTAGTTCCCAAAACTAAGCAGATGAATGTTATTGGAACTAAGTGGGTATTCAAGAATAAATTGGATGAGCAAGGTGTAATTATAAGGAATAAAGCAAGGTTGGTTCCAAAGGGGTACAATCAAGAGGAAGGTATAGACTTTGGAGAAACCTATACATCAATAGCTAGATTGGAGACAGTGAAATTGCTATTAGCATATGCTTGCATGAATGGATTTGGACTGTACCAAATGGATGTCAAGAGTGCTTTTCTAAATGGATATATTGATGAAGAGGTATACGTGAGTCAACCCCCTAGATTTGAAGATCACGAATACCCAGATCATGTCTTTAAGCTTAAGAAAGCATTATATGGTTTGAAACAGGCACCTCGACAGTGGTATTTGAGGTTAAGTAATTTCCTTCTTTCACAAGGTTATGAAAGTGGAAAAACAGATAAGACGTTGTTTATTAAGAGGGCATGTGATGATATTATACTTGTTCAAGTATATGTATATGACATTATATTTGGTTCAACTAATGAAATTTTGTGTGAGCAGTTTGTTAAAGCAATGCAGGGAGAATATGAGATGTCAATGATGGGAGAACTCAACTACTTTCTTGGGCTACAAATTAAACCGTTTCAGCATGGAACATTTCTTTGCCAATCAAAATATTGTTGATAACTATTGAAGAAAATTGATATGGAAAATTGCAAGGAAGCATCTACACCAATTGCCATAGGATGTTCTCTAGACACTGATGAGAATGGAACAAATTATGATCAAACTAGATATAGAGGTCTCATAGGTTCACTGTTTTATCTAACTACAAGCAGACTAGATATTATATTCAGTGTATGTTTATGTGCAAGATTTCAAGCAAAGCCTAAGGAATGACATTACATGGAAACCAAGAGGATATTGAAACATCTCAAAGGGACAATTGATGTCGGACTATGGTATCCAAGTGAGGTATCTTTAAATCTAATTGGTTATGCTGATGGTGATTTTGCAGGGTGTAAAATTGACATAAAAAGTACAAGTGGAACGTGCCATCTACTAGGGTCCAATTTGATCTCATGTCATAGTGAGAAGCAAACTTGTGTTGCTCTATCCACTGCAGAGGTAGAATACATTGTAGCTGGAAGCTGTTGTGCACAGAGTCTATGGATTAAACAACAGCTATGTGATTTCGGTCTCAATTTATCTCAAATCCCATTATTGTGTGATAACCCTAGTGCAATAAATTTAACAAAGAATCCTATACAACATTCCAAAACTAAGCATATTGAAATTCGCCACCATTTTATTAGAAATCATGTAATTAATGGTGACTACGAAATTTAGTTTGTTAATTCTAAGAATCAATTAGTTGATTTGTTTACAAAACCTCTTAATAAAGAAAGATTTAATTTTCTTAGAAATGAATTGAGAATGATTTATTTCAAAAATATTTGAAAATTGAATCAACCCATAAATGTATTGATTCTTGGCTATATTTTTTTACATTATGTGATTGATCAAATCAATTAAGATAATTTACTGAGCCTTGACTGAATTTATTGGAATTGACATAAAATCTGATTTTGTGTAAATGTTTTTTAACTAATTGGACGAGAGAATGTTAAACGAGGAGACCCAATAACCTCTGGACAATAAGCTGATTTAAGGAAGACTGCTATATAGGGAATGAAAAGATTCCACTACAGATTCTCGGTCAGATGAAAAACATTGACCAAGCAGAGCTGTCACCAACTGTAGAGAACATGTGAGGAGAGATAAAATCAAAAGCTCCACGTGTCATAATCTTATTGAGAGTCAACAAGTCAAAAGCTGAAACATGACCTGAAGTTAAGTATATTTCAGTTACAGTTTATTATTTGCAGAATTCAACTGAAAAGATTTGCTTGATCTGTCCATCAATGCACAACATGCGTGACTCTATTTGAATTTGAATGTGATTTCAGTGTTGTCTTATGCATATGGCTAGCTTTATATATAGTTCATCCATTAGGGACTTAACCACACACAAATCCTACACATTGCACTCATAGTACATTATGGATTCATAGAACATTATCCTTCTTGTGTTCACTCTCTCAAATGGCTTCATCTCCCACACCAAGGAAGCGCACCAAGAGAGCTTGCGTGAAAAATGTTGAACCAAGCGAATTCAATGAGATTCGCTATCTTGAATGCTAGTTTGCTAGAAACTATGAAAGCATGGAGGAATATCATAGAGAATTCAGCAGGAAAGTCATCATTGCTCCTAAGGTCCTTAAGATGTTATGGCTGAAAGAGGAGAAGCTGGACAATGTTAGAGAAGCCTTGAGGTTTCAGAAGCTGGAAAAATTTGTGAGGTTATCTGGAAATGTTTATCCAGGTTTGGTGAAAGTTTTTCTAACTAATATGTGGTTTGGTGAAGAAGCCATCTATTCTCAAGTCAAAGGAATAAACATCTGCATCAATGATGAAGTTTGACTGGCTGTTGGGGGGCTGAGGAATGCTGGAGTTCCTATTGGAAAGAACAACACTATTGGATTAGAAATGTTCAACAAGCCACAATTTTTCAAATCCTGTTTGAGGAATCCTAACAGTGAATCCAGTTGCTATTCAGTGGGTGGACTGGTTGTGACTCCACGCATCTTGTGTTCATTGTGATCTGGCTGTTAACACCGAGAGGATTTAATCATGTTGTTTTAACTGAAGAATACTTCATAATGACGTACTGTCTAATGGGGAAGATTCAGATAAACTGGATTAGTGTGATCAAGGAGCATCTGATCAAGATAAGGAAGAAGGTTGAATAAAGAATTCCTTATGTTCTCATATCTCAATTTATTGAATACTTTGAGATTGACACTGAAGAAGAAATGGTGGAACAAGCGAAAGCACAAAATGAGATTAGTGCAGTAACACTAAACAAGATCGGGTTAACAAAGGTAAATGATGATCATTGGATTTGCAAAGCTGATTATGACAGTTCTGATCCTCAACCAGTTGAAGAAGATGATAATGGTGGAACGAGTGTTGCTACTACTGATGAAGGTTATGATGTTCCACACATTGGGTATAAGAACTACTTTGTTGATTTTGAGGAACGTATGATGACGCAACTGCATACCATGCATGAAGAAGAAAGAAACAACTATCAATATTATGAAACTAGTTTCCAGCACATTGAAGGATCTTGTGAGGATGTTCAAAACAAGTTAGGCAACATGTTCTTTAATCTAGACAACTGAGTTTGCTGATTTCTTCCTCCCTCACTTTGATGAATGCAAAGGGGGAGAAGTAGGTGGTGTGTTCATTGCTGGTTCTGTTTGGTCTGGTTTAGTAGGTGGTGCGTTGTTGCTGGTTCTGTTTGTTTCTGGTTTAGTTTGTTGTTTTTATTTTTTTTATCTGTTGTTGTTGCTATGTTGTTTTCTGTTGGTTTATCCAACTTTGCTGCTCTTATGGGTATCTAGTTTGTTAAAAGGAGTAGTAATCTGTCTGTCCAATGTATCATGTAAAATTCAGCTGATCCAGTCATTCTAATCTGCTGCCAAGATATATATTCTGAAATGAAATATGAAGTATGTGTTTTATGTTTAACATGGTTCTATTTCTAATATTGTCTCATTTCTTCTCTTTGATATCATAAACGAGACAATGGAGTATGGGGGATTGTAGAAAAATCTGATCTGGACTAGTTTGAGAATGATAAGAATTTTTAACTAACTATTTCAGTTCAGTTAGTTTAATTTTAAGTATTTCTTTGAACCTGTTGAATTTACAGTTTACTAATCAACTGTTCTAGAGTTTAGTCATTACAGGTTGAAGCAACACAACACAACACACATGTGTTTGCTTTCATCAAATTGGGGGAGATTGTTAGCACTAGGAGTTGCTGAATATGATTTGATGAAATCAACACAAGAATGAAGTCTTTAATGGATCTTAGCTTACAACATGAAGTTCATGAAGACTCATAGAGCATGATGGAGTTTTGGTCCTAGACTTAGGGTGTGTGTGTTTGTGAGTAGTGCTTTTGCTTCAAAAGCATATGTTACATGATTGATAAATCGAAGTAAGCTCCAAAATCAATTCACTTAATCATACTTTCAAAAGATTAAATAAGAGCAAATCAGATTTTGATAATCTAATTCAGAAAGGGAATCAGTAAATTGTTTTCAGAAAAATTCAAGTTTTAACGGTCAACTAATCAGTTTTCTTATATAATTACCTTGCACGTGTTTTTTACATAACAATAAGACACAAAAATCATTCTGGGCAAACTGAAGTGAAATTTTCAAGAGAAAAAACGTGCTTACACCTTGTGATCATTTTTTGCAATTGATTTTGATCAAGAAAATTGATCTTGGAGGTTTACGTTGTATTGATCTTGTGTAACAGTGATCTTGATCCAGAGCTAAGTGTTCTACTCTAATCTTAATACATTTTGTAATCAGTTGAGTAGAATCACTGTTGTATTCATTGTATTCTTGATCATTACTCGTACTGAGTCTGTAGTGGTACAAGTTACATAGTGTTGTAATTGTAACTGGTTTAGTGTAGAGGGTTTTGCATTGCTTAGATAGCTATTGTAGGGTTCAGTAGGTTGTGTGTCGCCAGGAGCAGTGTTTGCTTGCGGGTTGCAAGTGTTTGTGTAGTTGTAAACTGATCTTAGAGATCTTGATTAGTGGAACTCTTTGCTAGTTGGCAAAGGACTAGATGTAGCCCTTGAGGAAGGGTGAACCAGTATAAATCTTTGTGTTCTTGATCTTTCTTTCTCTCTTCTTGAACACTTATCTGTTTTGTTATTGCACACTCAATTAATTATTCTTCGCACTTAATTGATTGTTCTTTCTGCTGTTATTACTGTGTCTTTCTGAAACTGTTATATACTTCATACAATTGATTGGAACTAATTTTTTATTGTATTGATGTGTTAATGCTTTTATGATATTACAGTTTGATTAATAAAATTTCTGAAAATATATTTTCTTGATTCAAACTGTTATTTCTTGATCTTAGTATTTTATCTTAACTATTGTACTGAGTGATTGATTTTCTTTCCACTGTGTTTATTGTTTATCCACTAGATTGAATTCTCTTTATCAAAACCTTTTTGTAATCAACTGATTGCTTCTATTTCTGATATTGTTTGATCAACTAGATATCTAAATCTATTTTCTACAATCATCAAGGGAGGACACCTGCACAAAAGAAGGTAGTGCTTGAGTTGAATGCACGCGATGCTCTTTTGGACCAATACACACTTCTATCTCAACAAATAGCAGTTCTTAATTAGCAGATGGCTAAGGTACTCCAACAATTACATGATATACAAGCCGCAACAACACTAGCCCAACTAGCTCTAAGGTGTGACTTTTATAGAGTTAATCATGCTAATGGTTATTGCCAGATGCCTAGTGGTTCCCAAAATGCTAATATGGGGAACCAAGGACATTCAACAATTCTCCAAACAACCCTTTTCCCAATTTCTTCAATCAAGAGTGGAGACAAAATATTGCTAATTTTAGTGGTAAACAAGATGGACCTTCAGGTAGTGGATCCCACCAATAGTACCTAACATTGTATGAACAAGTAAATAAGGTTGAAGAAAGCTTAGAAAATTCATGCAATTGCATATCCATAATTAAAAAAATACTAATGCATCTTTGAAGAATTTGGAGATTCATATGCGACAATTAGCAGTAAATGGTGGTCCAATCAGAAGAAACATTTTCAACAAATACTCAGGTGAATTCCAACGAACAATGCAATATGACTAAAAGTGGGAAAGTTGTTAGATTAAGAGATGGAGAAAAAATAGAAGGTGGTAAGAGTGAGTTTGTTCAAGAAAAGAAGAAAAAAAATAAAAGTTGAGCTAGAAAAATATTGTCATGGAAGATAAAAATGAAATAAAAATGAGAAATAAAGAATAAAATAAAGTAAAGAAAAATAAAAAAAAGGAAAAAATGAGAGAAATTTTGAGTCCCATTGGACTTCGACATGTGTCACACACATAAATCTAAAAAATAAATCAAAAAGGTATTTGTTTCAATTTTTGCCACAAATAGCAACTAAAACACCCATATGGAGAATGAAATATCTTGATTAAAACAATTAATGAACAATTTTGGAATGTCTAGTAAACAATTCAATTTACTAAATCATAGATTCAATTAATTGAATGAATACAGAAATATGAATACACTTAGATTTAGTCCAGAATTGTTATAGAAATATGCAAATTAATTTAATAAGATATATCTTATTATAAGCACAGCGGAAGTTGTTAGAATTTAATTCAGATTACAAAATTAAAATATCACTTCAAAATTCAGTATCCAATATCAAGAAGTTCCAAAGATAGTCCAGTGAGTTTCAAGAATGCCCTTAATGAATATTCTTGATTTTGATTGAATCAGAAGCAATACAACAAGTCCAGGCAACAACTAGTTTTCAATTGAGAAAGCACTTAATGATTTATACAACACAAGCAGATAAAAGAAATCTTTCAAGAAGAGAGAAGAAGAAATCAAGAACACAAAGATTTATCCTGGTTCACCCTTCCTCAAGGGCTATGTCCAGTCCTTTGCAAACTAGCAAAGATTTCCACAATAAAGATCACAAGATCGGTTTACAACCCTTGCTCCCACCAAGTTATCACTGCTCCCTGCAGTACACACTGCTCCCTGCAGCACTCACACCTCATTGAACCCCTCAGCAAGTGTGAACTAGTGCAGAAACCCACTGCACAACCTGTTATAATTACAATCCTTTGTGACTTGTAACCTTCAGTTCTAGTACAAGAAATGTATCAAGAATACAAATAATACACAGTAATTCCACTCAACAAATTATACGCATGTATTAAGAACAGAGTGGAACACTTAGCTCTGATTCAATATCACAATTTGCAGTAGATTAATTCAGCAGTAAATCTCCAAGAACAGTTTTCTTGTTGTAAAAAACAATTGCTCAGTTGATCACAAGGTTTGTGCGCATTTTCTCTCAAGAGTAGTCACAAGAATTCACTCAATATGATTTCTGTAATTGTTGTTCTATGAAAAACACATTCATGTCCCTTTATATAGAAAAACTGTTATTTTTTACCGTTAAGGCTTCAATCGATTGAGTCACCATTCAATCAATTGACAACATACTGTTACTTACCAGTAAATATATCAGTTTCAGATTTTGAAAACAGTTTACTGATTATTTATCTGATTTTGATTAACAAAATCTGATTTGCTTTACTCTTAAAATATTTTGAAAAATATTATTAAGTAAATTTATGCAATCATATGATTTTAAATCAGAAACACAACTCTCAATAACAAACCCCTTCTAGTCTAGGACCAAACTCTCTCTAGCTCTTCAAGTCCTCATGCACTTTATGTTGTAGTTAGGATCCATTGTAGACTTCACTCTTGTGTTGTTTTCATTAAATCATATCTAGCAGCTACTGGTGCTAACACTATAAACTTGCAATAGATCAGGGGTTACCTGTGTTTTGACGAGGGGACAACTCCGTTAAACTTTTAGCCAATAAATGCAAGATCGTACGGATTGTCGAACAAAATGATAAAAACATGTGATCGTAATCTAAAAACGTGTGATTGCAATCTTTTCCTATTTCAAAATGTTCACCTTCTTGAGTTAATACATATGTACAAACCTAATTTTATTAAAATTTAATGTCATTAAATTCTGACTTTGTTATATGTATTGTCACCGTAACACCACCCAATTCACCCAATTAAAATTAATACAATTTACTACTCATTATTAAAATTAATGCAATATATTGCTCATTATTAAAAGTTTCTTTTGTTGCTCTCCACTTCACTCCTCTTTCTTAATTGGGTTTGATTTCAAATTCAATTAAAATAAAACTAAATTAATATAATTAAGGCAAATGAAGAGTCTCTACATGTTCACTCTTTTATAAGTTACTCTAATTGAGGCAATTTTAACAATTTGTTCCTCTTCTTGACCAAATAATAATTATTAATAACGTATTCATCGACCAAATTATGTTCAATTGTCACCTGTGTGCATCAAAACTGGTTTTCACCTAACAAAACTTCAGGGGTTATCCCTCTATAATGAGGGGATACCTTAGTTCAAGTTTTGGGCCTAAAGTCATATGTTTCAACATTCCACACATAATCTAATAACAAGTACCAAAATATGTACGTGTGAGAATAAATTTGTTCCATTACATAAATCCATGACATTTAGAGCAATTTTATGCAGTCACAATAAGTTTATCCAAATTTGTTCAATTACATAAAAACAACAATCAAATTTTACAACTTTTTAAAACCTTTCCATCAACTCTTGCAGGCCTTCTTCTTTTCTTAGGATATTCAACCCAAGGAGTTCTTAATTTATGAGATATAATACGCTTCCTTGCTACACACTTAATTCTTCCAACCGAACGACTATTGGGATTTGGAACAGATGGACATGCTGTTGGAAATGGTGCTGGGGTTGCCGCTAGGGATGCTGTTGGGGATGCTGCTGGGTCGCCACTACTACAAAACACCATAGGTTAGTCACCAAAATGAAAGCCAAGATGTCCCCTCATTACAAAAGAGCTAACCAAAATTGTTTTGTAAAATAATTAAGTCATTGTCACCTTACAAAACACTAGCGGTTACCCCTTCTGTAATGAGGGGACACCTTAGTTCAAGTTTTGGCGACACAAGTTAGATATGTTCATGTGTTTCCAAACCCTATCAATCCACAACCCACTAAACAAATACACCTCATCCAACTTAAGTTTTTTCCCAAAAAAAGTGTGTTTCCTAAACTTCCAACCCTCCAAACCCTGTCAACCCATAGCCCAGTACTAAAAAATGACTATTTGTGTAACAATATTGAGTTGTTTTCACAAATAAAACGTTTTTGCTTTCAACAATGTCGACCTAAACCCTAAAAATCAAAACTTTGTACAACGAAGTAACACAAAAACACAGAAACAACTTACAAAAATGATTTGCATAAGTTGTTTTCAACAATAAAACTTTTTTGCTTTCAACAATGCCCATCTAAGCCCTAAAAATCAAAACTTTGCACAACGAAACAACATAAAAACACAATAACAACTTACAAAAACGATTCGCAGAAGTTATTTTCAATAATAAAATGTTTTCGCTTTCAACAATGTCCATCTAAGCCCTAAAAGTCAAAACTTTGCACAACGACAAACCTCAACGCACAAAAACACAATAACTACTTACAAAAACGATTTGCAAAAGTACCCAGACGTCATCGCAAAAGCAGAACCTCAACCTCTAGTCGCCAAACAAGCAACCATAGTTCTCGATTCACAGTAGAACGCACAAGCTCTCACTTTTTCTTTTCCACTCAGATTTGATTTCAAAAGTTTCACGGCATATTCTCTAAACAAAACCAATTTCAATATGAAGGGAGAAGATGAAATCCTTCTTTATTATGTTTCCCTCAATTAACGAAACAGTCCTTGCTACATATGCTGATTGGACAAAAATTGGTGTCAACGTAACATTACTCCTCACACCTTCACTCATAAATCTTTCCAGTGAAATTTTAAGACATACTAGTTTTGGTTCCAAAATAAATAGAAGTTCTGGTGACTGACTATATAGTGGATTTTTGATTGCGTAATGATGTCTGGAAATAATATGTAGTGTTATTTCTTCAGGATCATATATAGAAAATTTGTAGTGTTTATTTGTAAGTCTAGTTGGTGCTTGTTGTTGTTAAAATAAGTGTTTGGCCTAAGTTCAAGAGGGGGGGGTGAATTGAACCCTTTTAAAATCTTTTCGCAAATTTGCTTTTTAATGTGAGAATACAAAATCTTTAAAGAAACATAGAATGCAATCTGCAAAGGTTCAAACAATTTACAAATATGAAAACCAATCAAACAGAATCAGTGTACTGCAGACAAATATGAAATCTGGAAAACCAGTGTACTGAAAAACAGATCAGGAACAGACAGTGTACTGTTAAGCAGTTTTCTGGAAAGCAGTAAGTAGTTTAAAGAATTATGCAAGAGCTTTAAAGATTTAGATCAACTGCAAATTAATACAGACAAACTGATTCAGAATAGAAATCAGATTAAATTTGATACCAGAAAACGATTAGAAAGACACCAATTACAGAAAAACAGTTTTTCTGGAAAACTGACTGATGAACAGTGAATGCAATAAATTGTAAACTGTATTTCAGAAGTAATTCAAGTTTATCTGTTGGAAAGACTTTATTTTTTAATTCAGAAACTGTTCAAAGATTATTAGGAACAAATCACTTAATTCAGTTTATGCTTTTGAGTCAATTTCTTGAAAAATCAAGACACACAGTAAGATGTATCAAGAACAGTAAAGATTCATCAAGAATTGAGAGAGATTAGGAGAGAAATGACACA
>Ga0209700_107659_pt1 | contig 14869 bp, 7 predicted proteins | sample SiratroredBW_FD_187528 | JGI IMG/M metagenome (GOLD analysis project Ga0209700, IMG submission 187528) | Root nodule microbial communities of legume samples collected from California, USA - Siratro red BW (SPAdes) (version 2) | ecosystem: Host-associated > Plants > Roots > Nodule | place: USA... | reverse complement strand
GACCCTCTCGTCTCAGTACAAGGTCAGTTCAATCCAAAATTTACGACCCTCTCGTCTCAGTACAAGGTCAAAACAAAGAACAACGACCCTCTCGTCTCAGTACAAGTACAAGGTCAAAACAAAGAACTACGTAACCCTGATTCTCTACCCTTGATAGAGATACGTAGGAGCGAGGTCAAATCCTTGTCGGGCTCCCTTTTTAAAAAATAATATATTCTCTTTGTTATCATTTGCATTGCATTCTTTTTGGGAAAAATAAAATATTTTGAAAAAACCACACTTTTTATTTTACTTATTTAATTAAAGGTACCGCCTTAGGGCGGGCATTGTGGGGGTGCTAATACCTTCCCCACACGTAACCGACTCCCGGACTCTAAATCCGGTTTTGCAAACTTGCCTTATCCGAGTTTTTTTGGCTTTTCCATAGTTTTTCCTTTAATAAATTATGGTGGCGACTCCTCTGTTTTGAAAAATAAAATGATTTTTGTTCGCCGTCCCCGTCGTGATCCCGGTTGCGACAATTATAATATAAATTCAATTCATTATATAATTAAACTCTCAAAGAATATAAGTCTTTTTGCAAATTAGTATGACATAGGAATAAAATTACGGTTTTATGTTTTATTTTTAATTAAAACAATTTTTCTATTTAATTTTAAATAAATTTAATATAGTAAATAAACATTTATCTGGGTTTGTAGTTCATATGTACATAATCATTCTTTATAGATATTTGAATATCAGACATGTAAGATCATCAAATACAAGTACATACTTTGGGTATTGTCATCATCAAAACATTATTAAATGATTAAACTATCTAAAGAAACTTTGGACCGTCTAATGATTCAATAATTTATTTGGTTGAATGAGATTTGACCTGCATGGCTTGTAATTAAAGAAGTAGTTGTTCCATCTATTGATTCAACACTGCCAAATGTTGAGGCAAAACTTTATGTTGGGCTAATAGGACATCTTGAGATGTTAATTCTAACACTCCCTTCTTATGTGTCTGTGTTCTCCTACGTGGCCTTCTCCAAGTCATAGATTTAATACTAGTGTTATCTTTCTCTGTAGTTTTGACCAACATTGATCTTCCAAAAGAAGCATTCAAAATCATCTTTGTATGTGGTTGAAAGTCATCACAAAAAATTTGCACTTGTACCTCGACTTCAAACACATGGCTAGGACATTTTCTCAACAAAGATTTAAATATCTCCCATGCTACACGCAATGGTTCATCAATATCCTATACAATTGTAGTTATGACTGCCTTTGCTTCAGTATTCTTGGATGGCAGAAAGGAATGAGACAAAAATTTAATCTCCACATCCTTCCTACTAGTCAGACTTTGGTTAGGTTGAGATTGAAGCCCTTCACCTTTCCAATGAGAGCAATGGAAATAATCTAAAAAACAATGCTTTCTCCTCAATTCCTATAACTCCAAGCATGCCACACAACTCATAAAATGTGGATAGATGAAAGTGTGGGTCTTCATGATCCATGCTGCAAACTGGTGAGAGGTATAAGAACAAGATTTTATCTCAACATTCTTCTCATTTATAGGAGGCCACACAATACTAGAAAAATCTTTAAAACCCTTGTACATGATTGAGTCCCTTATAGTTATCTTGCAATTCTCTTTAGCCACTCTTCTTTAAAAGATAATTTAATATTCTGAGTGAGTAAGGGATTAAAAAACTAAAATAACACATTAGTCCAAATAAATAAATTAAAAATTAAAAGTAAAAAATAAAAATTCTAGGAAACTAAAAGGAAAAGAAAAATAATAAAAATAGGTCTAAAAAAATTATAAAAGTAAAATTGATAGGTATTGGAACATAAGTCCTTGTCAACAACACCAAAAACTTGTTAATACTTCTTGCGTTCAATGGCAAGTGTATCAGTCACTCATGTAACAAGTAATAAATATATTGCTATATTCCAAGGGACTTATGCAATGCGTAATAATAATTACAATTATAAAATGAATTAGACCGAAGAACAATTTCATAATTTATATGCGAGAAAATAAATTCAATATTTTTATATTTTTTTGTCAAATATCATATAGCATAATAGGGTTAAGGATCGATGATATGAATTTTTCTAGGGCTAAAATTCACCATACCTCACTCTAATGTATAGTAACCAATGCCAATGTCAACTCATAATAATACCTAAATCCTAATTCCTTAGGTGAATGAGCCTAAGTTTCCTTATTAATCGTCAATTCCTTGGACACAAGCTTTCATTTAAGACTTGCTTTGGTTTAAGACAATAAATGAATCATGCTTTATTTTTGGACACAAGCTTTCATAGGGTGGTATTTCAATTTAGATCCTGATTACAAAGGATATTTTCCAATATCCTAAGAATCAATTATCATGCCATGAATCAACAATAAGCACTAAGTGCAAAATTAAAATAGTGACACTGAAAGGAAAACACACACACATGTGTGTATATTATATATATATATATATATATATATGTACATACATATGTACATACATATGTACATACATATGTATATACACACATGTATATACCCTAAACCCTAAACACAATATTAATTACATGAGAGTTTGGTAGGTTACATCTAACCCCAACAACAATGGGTTTAGTTTCTCATAAAATTGAGAACCCTAAATATACAATATGAATAGTGAAAGAAGAAGATGATTACACCAAAAATCCTATAACGGTCCCCTAATATGATGCCATGAGAGTTGAGTCGAGCATGACTCTTCTTATAGAGGACGTCAATCCAACTCGTGCTCGACTCAACTTTTGTGCCATCGGGAATGGCTGCACTGATTTATCTCCTTTTATTTGTATTTCTCATGGTTTTCTATGCTTTCTCCTCCCTCATGGGCCTTTTGTGTATCATTCTTCATGGATTTCAGTATTTTTCTCAAAATTCAATGTTTTTTGTTCACCTTTTAAACAAAATAAGGGAAATTAGAGCAACTACCATTCTTAGACACAAGTAATCAATGATTAACAAAAACCTAATAAAATAAAGGAATAAGCAAGGTTGAACTTTAGAGAGAGTTGATCTCATGGTAAAAATTGGGTCCAAATAAAATATGATAAAGTAAATGTTTTCAAATATATTCTAGAGGTACTGAAATTTGATCATGAAGCTAAGGAACCTCTTCCATCACCACCGCTCATGGATTCATATACTCCATTTGCTCCCTCAAGTGGTACCTCATCATCAAGGGTTTCATAAAGAAAAGCCTTAATGGTTGATGTTATAGACGCGCAATTTTAACAAGTTGACCATGAAGTTAGATGCAATAATTGATGCCATGGTGTAAGGCAATGAAAATAAATAGATTGTCGACCATTGCTACAAGACCCAATGTCATTTTTCGTCAATACATCAAAAACATGCATCATCATTCACTTTCTAGTAGTCGAAAAGTAATATTTGGGAGATGTTAGTTCAAATGAACACAATGGATGATGCAATAATAGAACAATGTTACGACACCCTCTGCAGTAACCCATCTCTCGTAAAGTGTTTATTTGGTCCCAAAGCGTTGTCTTAAGAAGTTATTGACTATTATGATATGGGGATCCTGAAGCACTGATTTATCGTGTTTTCATAATGCTATATGTTATTTTCCTTTTGAGATGTAATATTATGACACTTTCATACAATTTAATTTGTAATATTGTATTGTAAAATATAAATATTTATTAATCTTAACCAATAATTGTGTCAAATGTTGTTATGTTTTCTTATTACATTTGAATTTTAATATTATGACACTTATTCAAATGTACTTATGTCATATTACTTAATCGTTCTTGACTAATATTTTTAAATATCTTTACTAGTGTAGCAATGACTTCATCTTGTGGATGTAAAAGACAAAGAAGTTTTAGGTGGTGTTAAGGAAAAACCCCAACAAATGATGATGTAGCTCTTGCTTCAGAGGTTGATGGTGTTGAAGACTTGTTAAACCAGATTTGTTTTTTGAACCAACTAGACTAGATGGTTGAGTATGCAACGGATTTTTACGCAAGAAAAATTATGCCACCTAAGGTGATGAATTTTCACTTCTTTGAACAAGTAGGGTTTACCTTTCAAAGACATTTAATCTTTCAATGTTTAAAACAATTTTTTTATGTTAAAAGCTCCCTACTTTAAGGACCTCATTAAGGTGTTTTATTCAAACCTTAAAATCACAAAAAGATGGTAACCTCCATTGTGAGGTTAAAAATAGGAAGATAACACTTACACTTAGTGATTGGATGATTGTGGCAAACTTGAAGTACCAATGTGTGAAAATGTCATATTCAAATATCCTACCACAACTAAATTAAGACTGCCTAATCACATTGAATTCAATGCTGAGACCAAAGTTGTAAGGTCAAAATGTCAGGAACGAAGGCAATTTAACAGTTAATGACAAACTTTTCCATTACGCCTATGTCCACATACTAAGCCTACAACAACAAATTTTGCTCAATTATCCGGGGAAGACATTTTTATGTTATGGGCCATAAACAAATATTCATTAATTGGTATCACCACATAATACAACACATGGTGAAATACAGAGATGATATCACGTCTCTTCTGTACTCGATCCTCATTTCACACATCTTGCATATCTTTGGCATCAACTTATCCTTGGAGTCATGTGTGCACCTAGGTTAGTCACACTATTTTGCTAAAAAAATATTGAACAAAATTGAATATCTTTCAAGTAAACGGTGTGTGGATGAGGATGATGACGAAGATGACGAAGAGCCACTAGAACTTGACTACTATGTTCAACAACCTACACCCCAAGCACCAATCCCCTATCATGGTTAAATGCTTTCACAAATTTGGACTAATAATTAAATAATTTGATGATCGATATGCACACCAAATTTGACATAACACATAACATAATTAACTAGGTGGAGCACAAAGTTGACAACGCGAGTCTTTGGTGTGATATATTTCATTATTTACTATTATATGTATTATTATTATAATGTAACTTTTTAGTTTAATGATATTGTGTTGTTTTTATTAATTTTATGAAATTTACAAGTTCATTTACATATTTTACAGTTATCTCTATTCCTACCTTTTATTAAATTACAATTTCAAAAAATTTGCATGTATTAACATTGTTTGGAAATTTTAATTTTTTAATTAAACTCATTTGAAGAACCGTATTAAAAATAATTTTATAATAATACAGAAGATCATATGCATTTAATTAATCACATTTCATTTAAAATTAATTTTAAGCATGATGGGAAGATTTTAATTTTACAATTTCATAAATTAAAAAGAAAATCCAATGAAAACCAACAATTTAATCATATTTCATTTTAAGTTAATTTTAACTCCTAAAATAATTTTATAATTACACATTTTCATCAATTTAGAAAAATATCAATTACACCTAACAAATTAATCATATTTTATTTTAAATTATTTATAATCACAATATATTTTATAATCTTTCAATTTTATCAATTAAAAAATTAAAATATCAATTATACATATCACATTAATGACAAATTTTTATAATTTTTATTTATTATTTATTTCTCATAATTTTTTTAATCCTAACAACTTACTTTTTAATCACTTTTTTCTTAAATTTATTATTTTTTATCTCTTAAATTCATTTTCAAATACAACCAAGAAATTTCCGTACAGAAAAAAGGATGAACATTATACTGACATTTGAAAAAAATAACAATTAATGCAGTATAAAATAACAAAATAGAAATTCTATTATTCAAGACTGGTTGTTAGTTATGTAAAATGATATAAAATAATTAGCCCTTTATTTTTTTTTTTTCTGACAAGTGGTGTATGTTTGATTTGGTTTCTGCCTGTCAAAGGCAAACACATTTATTTGTATCAATAAATATCAACATTATACACTGTTAGTATGCATGTAGATTTTCAAACATGATACGCATTTAAGTATGTCAAATCAGGAATGTACTTTCTCTTTCTCTCAGGTGTATTGCAATTCCTTTTTATTTGTTTTAAATATGAGAAGAGGAATGGGTTGAAGTGGCAAGAAACTAGAGATGTCTCTCTGCTACAGATTGTTCAACTTTCTTTTTTATATAATTATTTCATGCACAATTATCTATATTATCTATGGAAGAATTAATTTGTTCTTTGTATTTAATATTTTTATTTTATGATCTTATTGGCAATAGTTCAATCCCCATGCACCTTTTGGATTAGATTATTTCAACATAATTTATATATTACCTAAACTAGAATTAATACAAAATTCTTTTGAAAGTAACTGAGATACTTATATAATTTATATAACCAAAAACCTTTAAAATATATTCCCTATGAATTTCAAATAATTAAATCCAGAAAAGAATTAGAATCACTGTATAAAAGAGACCAGAACAATATGATATATTTCAACAATTAGGAATCCAAGATGAAATTATGAAGGTAGACAAATAAAGAGTCATAGGTGTAGACAAAATATTATTTGCTGTGCAGTCTTCTGGCTGGACCCAACCCAAGCAACATTTAATTAGGCATTTCTTCTTCCACCTCCATATATTTCTTCTGCATCCTAAGAAAATAAAAATTCTTATATGGAAGTCATTTTCTTTATTATATAATTTGAAAATTACTTTTTCACTTCCAGATTTGGAATAGCACAATCTGAAGGTTAAAAATGATTTTTATATTATTAATCTAAAAGTCAAAAATATTTTCAGACTATGTAATCTATTTTTTTTTAAATGATTTATTATATAATATAGAAGAATTTTCAAATTGTATAATGTAAAAAAAATAAAAAAATAAAAAAGAATATTTTCAAATTGTGGAATCTTTTTAATCTTTAAATGACAAAATGGAAAATTTTATATTTATGGAATTATAGAAGAAATGTATGATGGTGCAGGAAGAAATGACCCATTTAATTTCTTTTGAAAGAAACCCCTAGAGAGATCTCCTAGTTTCGTAGACAGCTGCTAGACACCACTCAAATAACGAGAACATTTTTCTTTTTTTATATCTATCCATGAGTTACTGGAAATAACCTTTTAAAAATCTTTTAACAGGCCAATCAATGGACAATGCAATCAAACTTGATCATTCTTAAACATTTCAAATAATTAAATGAACGAACTCAGGCTACAACACCATAGCATTTAAAAACTTTAAAAGTAACGTAACAAAAGAAATTACATGACAACCAGCAGATTTGGATCCTTTTAGGTTATCGAATAAAACGATATATTGCCATGCTAGCACGAGACATTATTTTTTTTATCAATATAAAAACACATTTTATTATTAAATTCAAATATAAGGTGGATTCGGGTCTTTGGATTAAAAATGTGTAATTGCCTCTCCAACATGGCCATATCATTCACTCAAATTATTCATAATGCATCAACCAACATCGGTTTAAAACCAGCATCCGGAAACAAATCACTTATCGAGGTTAAACAACTAAATATATGATATAGCAAGCATTTGACTGTTGAGAAATGAAACTATAAAATACAATAAAAGGATTTGGGCACCACTCAGGGAGCTTAATACTCTTAGGAGTTAGGAATTAAGTTCCTTGACAATGCAAGAAAATAACAACAATAATACACACACGATGCAGTAAGTAAAAAAACAGCTTTGTTAATTTTACTTCCCCATGCTATTGTCCTTTTAACATTTATCAAAATCTTAAATGTCTGCTACCACATCTTCTTTCATCTATGAGCCACAAAAGAAATTGTTAAACAAATAAAATAGATTGCGTGGAATTTGTGCCTTAACTCTGTTCGGATTCAATTGAAAGGCATGGAGTTGAGTCCCAAGTTGAAGAATGAGATTCCAATGTGGGGTTTACAAGGCCTGGAGCTCTGCAACTACAATAGCTAGCTTTTGTGGTGATGTTCTCACAAGGTTTTAGGTGACACAGGTGACTTTGACATTCAGTGTTTTCCCAATTCAAAGGACTGGTGCTCAAAAGACCTATGAGGGAGCCAAGGCTATAAATATATATAACATGATATGATGTTAGGATTCAATTACAGGGTATCAGATTGGAGTCTTATGTTAGACGAATGGGATTCCGAAAGGCCTTGAGCTCTCCAACTACAATAGATAGTTTTTGTGGTGTGATTCTCCCAAGATTCAAATCAGTTAGTATCAAAGCCTTGCATCATGTTTCTTAACTGCAAGCGAACATTGTGGTGGTGAGACCAAAACGGTAGTGTTGGCCAAGACTAGTGCATAGTCAGCCCGTGTGGGCATCAAGACTCATATCGTGGTGGATGTCAGGATTCAATTGTAAGGTACTACACTTGAGTCCCAGGTTATAAGTATGGGATTCCAATTTGAGAAGCCTTGTTTTCTCCACTGGCAAGATTTTTCGGGGTGACTCTCTAAGTTTCTTACAAATTGGCATCGGAGGCTTCCACCACATCTCTCAACTTTACGAGCAATGCAGTGGTGACTCATTATTACAGTGTTAGCCCGAGACTAGTCAAAGGACTCATGCATGTGATTCTATGTGCATTTGAGTCCCACAATGAATGTATAAGATTCTATGTGGGGTTTATAAGGTCTTGAGCTCCAACTACAATAGCTAGCTTTTGTGGTGTGATTATCCCAAGGTTGTTATCACATTCCTTAACAGAAACAATAATTCTAAGCAGAATTGAGTTTGGCATGATAATAATCTCCTAAATAAAAACTTTAGGTTTGAGATTTCGAATCCATGCAGAAGGCTTTAGAAGTATATACAATTTTTTACTTGAAGAACAAACAAATATTTAATAGACTATGATGCTGGTCATTGAATATGACTAAGAAAGAAACATTTGCAGAAAATATTACAAGCATACATATGCAGAGGTGCTTATTCCATCCTATGCATTGCAAAATCAGTACGAATTCAATATTATATTCTATAATGTGCAGATTAGTTTTATTCAGTCTCAACTTTAGGAGCAGTTTCCTTCATTGCAAGCTTTCGTTTATTTTGAATTTGGTGGACAAATTCAGAAACTACTACATGTAACTTCACAGTAGGCTTACGATTAGAAGGGATAGAATTCCCTAACCCTGCCCTTCTTAATGCACGAGCTAGACACCTTTCACCGAATTGATGATGAGTAGGGCATGCAGGAGGAACCATGGTTTTCAGTACAGGCTTATTACAAAATGAAGGCCCTGTTGGCAAACTGAATAAAGAAAAGATTTGCGTCAGTAAAGTAGTCTGCTCCAGATATTGGTAAGTATTTCAAAGAAACAAATTTGTAAGAAATGTTTCATGCGTGGCAAATAATATATATATATATATATATATATATATATATACGATTTAATAATAAAATGAAGGAACATAGCCTAATAATGACAAAGGGGTGGCTTTTGAGAAGGAATCTGTTAGGTTTGATTGATTATCAAAGGCAATGATATCGAAAAACCAATAAGTCACTTTCTGTCTCGGCTTGGTTAAGTATGTATCTTGATTTCCATCAAGTATAGAGACATAAAGGAAAAGAGATAAAACTTTATATTCTTCTTAGCAATTTCTACAAGTTTTGACGAATCAGTCTTTCACAATGGACAATGGTTAATATTTTTCTATTAATTCTTTCTTATTATTGATAACTATGAACTCTCAAGATCCTTATTCTAGATGATTCAAAACACGAAGGCATGCGACACATGGAAACGGACAGAAAGATTGATTTACCAATTATGGGTATGAAGACTAGTATTGAGTACAGAATTTTAATCCGTAAAGACATGTTGATCGGTACAGTGCAATGTGCTGAAAACTCTCAAAATGTAAATCAAACTACTTTTTCAGACAGAGAAATCTGACTGGTCTTGAAATGGATTCATTCTTTGTAAAACGTTAGAAACTTTCATCTGACATCAGTAGTCACTAGGTTGCACATTTTTTTCTAAAAAAGTAGATTTTGAGCATCAAAATTACCCAAGAAATTCGTGGATTCACTGATGTCAATCTTTTGGTTAATAAACCCAAGAACGGTTTGATTTGAGGTAGCCATAAATGAAATAGTGTGATAGAAAAGTGAGCCTCTAAAGTGCACACAGGTTGAAACACAAATGATACAGCGGCTATTTCTGTCTAAAATTCAAGTAGAAAAGAAATTCCTCCAAAACCAAACTGACGCATGGAAAACTATTTGTTTTTACTGTACAATGGTCGGAAAATGCTTGAACCTAGAATCCTGAGCATCTTACCCAAACACTCAATTCAGAAGTTCTAAAATACTACATGAAATAAAAAATAATCAAGTTCTTTTAAACCCTAAACCTGAACCCAATCCCAAAAGCACGCTACAAAGCCAACCTTAGAAGATTAGCAACACCGACTACAATATAATTTTCATTATCTTTTTAACTTTTCACCTCAAACAATTTCCAATTTCACTTCAACACCCATAAATGCATATTCAATTTGAAAATATCAGAAAACGGAGTTTAAAGAAAAAAAAAAAAAAAACTCACTTTTTGGCGACGGCCCTGCATCCTTGGTAAAGCCTCTGTTTGGAATCGGACAATATATGAGCATGACAGTACGTAGTTAAAGCCATGGCCTTAGTCTTGCAGCCGCTGAAACGACACCGTACGATGTCGTCGCCGCCACCGAGTGCAGAGACGCCGCCGCCGTTTTGATTGTCGATGTCGCTCTCGTTGTGATCCTCCTTGAAGGGGCTCTTCCCGTAGTTCCAGCTATAGTCTCTGTACTTCGACCTCAGCTCCTCCATTAGGGCCCAATAGTGGGCCCGGTAGCATCTCCCTAGCTGCTTCACTCGCCGGAGCCGCCGCCTAAGAACCTCTTCCCGAGTCAAAAATCGCGACTTCGCCAGCGCCGCGTCGGCGTCGGCGCCATCGACTGTCACCGGGCGCAGCGGAGTGGAGGCAGAACCCGACTCGTCCATGGATGTTGCTGAGTCGCCAACTCGGACTGGTTATTCAAGTGACGCGGGTTTATCGGTGGAACTCGAATAGTTTGTTACGTTTTTTGTTTTTTTTGTTATGTTTGATTTTGATTCTTGTGTTGGGAGAAACAACTTTAAGTTTGCCAGTGCAGGAGTGCCAGCTATCACCGCGACAGACACAAGAGAACAAATTAGGAGTGTCAGGACAGAAAATTCACAAATTTGATTTGATTCCCAGTGGCTTAACCTGGGGTTAGTTTTTTTTTTTTTAAGTTGAATTCAACTCAATTTTTTTTTATTTTGTATAAATACAGATTGAATCATAGTTTTTAAAATTTTTTAAATCAGTGAGCCTAATCCATTAATACGTTGATAACACATTTGATTTTACTAGAATTATTTCATATTAAAGAAAATAAAAAAATATTTGTTTTATGAGTTTTACTTATCTATATGCACGTTGAAATTTTATACTTTGATTCATTATGTTACTCTTAGTAGAGAGAAATGAAGTAGTTGAGATAGAAATAAAATGTTAAAATAAAAATAAGTGAAAATAAAAAATATAATTAAAGAGAAATATAAAAAGGAATAAAGGGAGATGAATAGAGTAGGAGAAATGAATATAAGTTTCACCACCATTAAAAAATATAATAAGTAATAGATTATACGTCTTTATCAAATTATTATAAATGATATAAATTTTTTTTAGAAGAATATTTATTATTTGAAAATATAATAAAAATGATTTTAATTAAATATTAAAAATTAATTATAATAATTATTGTTTTACTGACTAAGAATTAACTTGTGTCTTTATCATTTTCAAAACTATAAAGAAATATTTTATTTCAACATGTTTTTTTATAGTTTTACATAAATCAAATGAATGATAGACTATAGTAGTATAATGTTTCTTTTTTTAATTTTCAATAATTATTGTCAACAATATGACAATATATACCAAAATATGGAGTTTTTTTTTATCAAAATTTTCTATATAAAAAATTAATACATATTTATACACCAACAAACTACTTCAACTTAATTTCAAAAGGGTGAACCATGAGGTTCAACCAATTTTTTAATTGGATGACAAATAATAATATATTAAAAGAGTATGATATTCTTTAACTATTTTTTTATTATTAAAGTATATAAATAAGTAATAAAATAATAAAAACATTACTTTCAAAACAAGTAAAGTAAAGCTTCATGCGTAGATCTTCGGTAACATAACAATATTTTAGAATATTTTAGTTGCATTTTTAATATTTTTCCAAATTTCTCAAATAATACAAAAATATTATCTCCAAATCAAATGACAATAGTCGAAAATAAGACATTTTGGACTCTACTAAAAATTTTTATGTAATTATTGTCTATCTTTATATATTAGTAGGATATTGTTAATTTATTTTGTTATAACGATAAGTACATCAGTCATCAGTCATAATGTAATAAATAATAATTTTTTTTAAAGATTTGTGTTATATAAAAATAATAACTATCATTATAATAAATTCATATTTAATAAAAATTTTATAAATTAATAATATGTGTAGAAATTAAAAACAATTTAAAGAATAATTTATATTTATATTAACACTTGGATGTAGAAAAGGAATTAACAATAATATAATAAAGTTATTAGTATTAATCAATGTCAACCCACCAAATTACTTAGCTCCAATTTTTTAATAGATGAGTCTAAGATTATCTATTAAAAATCAATTCCTTGATCAATTATATAAATGAATCTTGAATTTTCACAAGGTTCTTAAGACACCGATTGAATCACGCTCTATTCCTAAATACGAGTTTTCATTCGATAATATAATTTAGATCTAGAACTAAGAGATATTTGTCAACACTAAAAAATCAATAATCGAGTTATGAACTAACATAACAAGCACTATGTATATAATTAAAATACTTATGTAATAAAAGGAAAGACATAAATATTAAAACAGAAATGATTACATAAGAGTTCAAAAAATTTTAACCTAACCCTGCCAATAGAGAATTTAGTTCCTCATAGATACGAGGATACCAAACCTTACAATAGAGTAGTGGAATAAAAAGAAGAATCCACACAAAATCCTAAAATTGTCTTCCAAGAGATGAATTTCGAGATGCAATAGCCTTAGATGCCTAACCCTAATATGAGTAACTATTCAATAAACTTGAAAATCTAGCCTAGGTCAACTACGTCGAGTGCCACTAGATTTTGGTACTATTTCAAGTTTTGAGACCCAACCTGCGTTGGGTCCATGTGATGTGCATAGGCACATTTCTTTGGATTCGAGGTCCTCTTTTGTTGAGCTCAGGTTTTCTGCACCAAGCATTACTTTTTTTACTTCACTCTTTGTTTTTGTATCACTCTTTCAAGTCTTTCATCCTCCATCTTCTAATCCAATACTTTTCAGTTAAAAAATAACCCAAAATATCATAAATTAGCAATTAAATCCTTTTTCTAACTCTCATCATAAAGATTAACAAAATCAAATAAATTTGAGAATTAAGCAAATTTTAGTATGGAAAAAGTTTATTTTAGTCATAAAATAGGTCAATAATAGCATGTAAATCAAATTTATCAAACTCTCCCAACTTAGAACATTGCTTGTTGTCAAGCAAAGGTAACTTTGCACATATAATAATTATTCAACAATGATATAACAACTCAGAACTAATTCACCAATCATATCAGAATTCAATCAAATATGCTTCTCTTCACCTTAACATATGAATGGGCAATTATATCTCACCAATTCTCAATTATGGTACTCTAATGTAACTATAATAGGCAATGCATACAAGTTTCCACACAGATCACCAGAAGTATTTCACTCAAGCACTCTAAGATCTCAATATGTATTTGTCTCTCATCTATCATCAAATTTCACAATTTAACTTTGCTTTTTATTTCAAGAGCCAACACTTTTCAAAAACAAGAAACATCAACAAGAACTTTGATTGGCTTGTAATTTGGTTGGGTTAAGAAGAAAAACTTATTTTTCTAGATAATCAAAACACTTCAAACAAAGAAAGCAATTAGATCAATAAATAATTTCAAAAATTCTATTATCATTTTACTTCAACCAATTATCAACTTTTTTCCTGAACTTATTTATTTCAACATCTGAAATGTTTATTTTTTTTTGTGAATATATATATTTAAAGGAAACACAACCTTCGACAATTTACAATCCTTTCTAAATTTTTTAGATATTCCCCTTCAAGCTTAATTGATTGATATTAAGTTCCTGGTCTCTTTGTTCTCTTAACTTAAAGTGAGGTAGTCAAACAAAGTTGTAGTTTTAAAGGTGAAAAACAATATCTCATAAAGACTCAAAAAGGGTACAAATGTTTTATTCAAACAAAAGGTGGGCTGGCTATTTGGCTCTAGCTAAAAATATTAACAAAAATGGCTTTGATAATTTGTTACATGCAATTGAACAATCAACATATAAACTCAAACAAAATCAATTATGAAAAATCAGTGATAGTACTTACTTGAATGACTCTGAAGCTTACAATCTCACCTGGTATAAGTTAAGTTAATGTATCGATCTCCAATCACAAGGATACAAAAGAGCAACCTCAACTACAATTCTCAAGAACAGTCCATCCATTCACAAATCTTAGCGAAAAATACATACATAATTTATCATCAATGATCATTCAATTAGTCCAAATTATGCATCAATGCCTTATAACAGTTATCCCACCAAGTTTCCCAATAAAAACAAAAACAAAGAAAAATAAGCAAAAGGAAAAATGAGTAGAAACAAAATAAATAAAAAAACAAAAAATAAGATAAAGAACAAAAATAAATTCATTCCTAAATGTCTCTGAAAATATGATACTCTTCTTCTGTCTCAGCTTTGCTATACTCAGTTGTTCCACCCCCCCCCCCCCCCCC
>Ga0209700_107658_pt1 | contig 14870 bp, 7 predicted proteins | sample SiratroredBW_FD_187528 | JGI IMG/M metagenome (GOLD analysis project Ga0209700, IMG submission 187528) | Root nodule microbial communities of legume samples collected from California, USA - Siratro red BW (SPAdes) (version 2) | ecosystem: Host-associated > Plants > Roots > Nodule | place: USA... | reverse complement strand
GTGTAAGGGTTTAAGATTTAATTACTTGGTCGTTATAAATTATACCTTTTAATCATTTAAAAAAATTCGTTTCAATTCCTGTAAATACTACCATTCCAAATTTCTTGTACTATGTAAGGGTTTAAATCGTAAAGAAAAAAAGAAATAAAAAAAAATTGTGTATAATAACTAAATATGTTATTATAAGGATTAAAATGGATGATGTCAAGATAAGTATGTAAAAGTAATAATAATAAATTTATTTTAAATTCATATTTGATAAAAATATACTTTTTCACGATATTTTATTTTCATTTTTTATTTTATAGAAGAACATTTCTCTTTTTTAAATAAAATAGTTTGATTTTAAGAAAATAATAGAAAAAATATGAATTGAAACGACTAACACTGTTTTTAGGAATAGTTTTTGCAAATACTTTTTAAAAGACTAAAATGTATATTTTTGGATGAACCAAGTTTTTTTTTTGGCCTATTTAAAATATGGTTCATATCCACACAAGTTTTCTATTTGTCTTTCGGGTGGGTCAAATTAACTTATTTAACCAACTTTATTAATCCGGTTACTCTTATTTCTTATTTTCATATAGGTATTCTTTAATTGATAGTCTTTTTTAAAGGTTTTACATTTAAAAAAATGAATACTTTTAATTTTTATTATTATTTTTAGTTTCATATAAATAACATTATAAACAAATTGGAGAGAACTTTACAGAGATATATATATATATATATATATATATATATATATATATATATATATATATATATATATATATATATATATATGTATATATATATATATATATAAAGATGAGAATTCACTTATATTTAAAAATAATTTATAAAAGTGTACACATCAATTAAAATAATTTTCTTTATTATTATTATTATATTGTTATAGATTACAATTATTATTTTAATAATTTTAGTATATTGAGGATGAAAAAGATAAATAATTAAAAATGATGTAAAGTTATATTATCACATGGAGTTAAGTTGTTAATGTAAAATTATATAAAGGACAAGCCCTTTAAGTCATAATTAAATTGTGATTTTTAAATTTGTACTCTTAAATATAAAAAGTTGTGTGATGACTATTAATTATAGTTTTTGTCCTAGTGATAAAAGCTTGATTCAACAATTCATATCAAAGACAGAATATTGGAGGTATCTCAATTGTTTTGTGCAAAATTCAAGTAAGTCAAGTCATAATCAAATTATGATACTTTAGTTTAAATAAAAAAAATTATATATTGACTATCAATTATAAGTTTTGATTTAGTACTAAATACTTAATCCAACAGTAAATCATTTATATATTTTTTCTAGATCTAAAATATGGAACTAAGATATGTAACTTTATGTATTTTCAAGTAAAAAAATGATCATAATAAAATTATGATTTCTTACGTAAGCTATAAGCTAAGAGTGAGTTAACTACTTAATTTAACTTAGCATATGAAAAATTTCATACCAAACCTATCAAAGATTACATATGTCCATAATATATATAATGGCATATTATTTTCAAAATACTTGTATTAAATAACCTAGAGACTAACACCTATCACAATATTTAGTTTGTCTAATAATGTAACTATTCAAATATAAATATTATCTAACAACTTTTATGACAAAGTAATTATTAATATCTTATTCAGTATTGTGACTCTTCACCTTAACTTAATTTAATGTTAGAAACCTAAATCAACAGTCATGATATAATCAACATTTATTTATGCCACTCATTAAAATTTAAATGATAAAATTTCTCAACTTAAATATTTATACAATATAATAACATCTCATAGTACTGTTTCTCTTGATACACAAAAAAGTCGTCATCATAATAATACTACTTTAATTATTACGCCCAACAGAGTTCATATAATATTAAATTTATCAATTTTTCATAACAAAAATTATTACTATGAAAAAAAATTTATCAAGATACAAAATATAATATATGTTGCTTGAGTAAATATTATTATTATTACTTTTTTTTACCATTTTATGGTTTCTTTTAATTTATTTAACCTGTTTAGTGATCGCACTAATTATTCTAGTCCATTCTTAAAGAATATTTAAGATTGGACAAACTAAAAGAATTACACTTTTGTTTAATTAATTTCAATTAAATAAATTTAAAAAGTTATTACTTTCATATGTTAAATTATTTTATTATAATTATTAATTAAAACTTAGAAATATTAATAATTCAATTATTAACTATTTATATTTTTAAATATATGATATAAAAATTTAATGTTTGTAATATTTTTATATTTTAATTTTTATACGAACAGGTCAATCTACCTATTGAATTGGTGGACTAAACATAATGAGTCACAATAGATTGTAAGACAAAATATATATATATATATATATATATATATATATATATATATATATATATATATATATATATCTATATATATAGATATATATACTCACATTAAATAGTCTCTAATATTTTCCACCTCTACAATTCAAAGATAATGACATGCAAGAAAAAGAAATAGGCTTGAAGAAGAGATGGAGAAGAAAGAAAAGGAATTAAAGAGATTATATAAAATTATTGAAATATGATTAAAGGGGTGTAGGAGGAACAGAGTTAATGATGAGAGAGAGATAAAAAAATTATATTTCATAATAGAAAAAGACAAAAAGGTGTAATTGTGAGAGAAAAAACAGTTAAAGATAAGATAGAAATAAGTTTTATTGAGAATTAAATACATTAATTAGTGCACTATCTTAAATTTAAATACATTAATTAATGAGTTGGCACAAGCATTTATAGGCCGAAGATAACCACAAAAAAATATTAATATTGTTTGTTTCTTTACAAGTGTTCTTGAAGATTCTTTAAAAAAATAAAAAATGAAATCAATTTTATTGATTTTAATATATTTTTAATATATTTTTATATAATATATATATAAACTAATTAAAAATCAAGGGAATGATAAGATATAAATAAATAAAAGAGTAATTAATATTTTCCCAAATTTTAATATTTTTCAGTGTTTTATATTTCTCTTTTAATTGAAAATTTTGTTATATTCATAACATGTATGAAAAGAGTTTAAGAATGTTTTTACACTGAAAATAAAAGGAAATCTATTACTCCTGTGTTTTTAATTCAATTAAATATTTATGGAAAAACTGTTAAATTTTTCAAAAGACTAATAATTAAATAAAAAAAATTCTTATAGAAAAATATATTTAAACCAATATAAGTCGGTGTCTCTGAGATATGATTCTCTTGAAAAAGAAAGAGAAAATAGAGATAGCTTGGTCAATGTGTTCATGTTTCTCTCTGCAAACTTCAAAGACAGAAACTTGAGCAAGCTGGCTAGCCTTTGGTCAACCAATGAATGAAAAAAGACAACTTCCAGCAGAATTTCTTTATTACTTCTTTCTTCTTCATTGATATCCGTGTGAGAGAAGCCAAAGAAAAGTACTAACTCATGTGGATGTGAAACTTTTCTTCCTTTTTTATGAAAACTTCAAGCTTCTCGAACGTCTACATGAACCAAGACATGCCCTTCTGTGTTCTTCTTCCCTGTGAGGATTCCAATTCAATTATGCAACTTCAATTTCAACCATGTTGCTCTTTGTTCACTTGTTTTTCCCTTCTGAATCGTGCTTGTGTGACTTACCAGATTCTGGTTCATTTGCATGTGCTGTATACCTGCCATGTTGTATGTTTTGACAATTTTTTTTTTTTTTTTTTTTTTTTTTTTCATTTTTTTTTTTTTTTTTTTTTTTTTTTTTTTTTTTTGTCTGTTGATCAATCTTTTTGCTCTCTTGGGTTGCTTAAATTTTGAAACTTTTTGCAATTCTGGTATAAAGAGGCATCTGGGGTATCACTATTGACTATGTAGTTGTGCTTTTCTACTTTATAGGTTGTAATGGTATCATGGGGATTTGTTCTTGACAATCATTGATTTTGGTGATTTGTTGAATTGATAGCAAGTTTGTCAGAGACCATGCTTAAGAATCATAGGTTAGTTTTTATGCTATTAACTGCTTTTACTATTCTCTACATAGTTGTGTTTTTCTTCTTGCTAGGTGGTAATGGTATGATGGGGATTTAGTAAGTCTTGAAAATAATTTCTTTTGTGGTTTGTTGAATTGATAACAGGTTAATCAGAGACTGCATGAGAATCATAGCTCATTGTTTATGCTATGAAGTGCTTTTGCTATTCATACTTTGTTGTGTTTTTCTTCTTTCTAGATGGTAATGGTGTCAAGGGGATTTATTCCTGACAATAATCTTTGTTGTGATTTGTTGAATTGTTAATCAGAGACTGTGCATAATGATCATAGCTGATAGTTTATGCAGTGAAGTGATTTTGCTATTCACTACTTTATTTTCTTCTCTGTACATGTAATGGTGTCAAGGGGGGTTTATTCCTGGTAATAATTTTGTTGTGAATTGTTGAATTGATAACAGGTTGAACAGAGATTGTGCATAAGAAACAATCATAGCTGATTGGTGATGCAATGAAGTGCTTTTACTATTTCAAAGACAAATCTAGAAACAGGAAGCAAAGGTCAGCACCTGAACTGAAAGAGCAAGAGAAACTGGAGTTTTCAGGAGCTGAAAGGGTCACCAAGTCTTCATGCTCATCTGCCTCACCCCGTGGTATACCGGAACTGTATGAGGAGAAGGGTCACAATTTGAGGGTCTTCTCCCTCTCAGAGCTCAAGCATGCAACAAGTGATTTCAACAGGCTTTTTAAGATAGGAGAAGGTGGATTTGGAACTGTGTTTAAAGGTTCAGTCCAGCCTGCTGATGGGAATGGGAATCCTGTTGTAGTTGCCATCAAAAGGCTTAACAAGGATGCATTACAGGTATGAAACTCAACAATTTCCTTGGTCAGAGAATTCCGTATATAAACTCATGTTTATGGTTCAAAGCATTTAGAGTTAGATGGTTCCGATTTCATGCATACGTGTATAAGTGTATACGATAGGTGTATACGTGTGTCTGTGTATACGTGTGTCTGTGTCCGATACGTGTATAAGTGTGTCTGTCTGAGCTTCATAGCATATCATTTTGTTATCAAAACTCGTAGCCTTGTCCTTGGTCGTCAATTTAACTACAGGGCTGATTTTCTTTTTCCCTCAGATAGCATTTAAGATAAACATTAATCATATTGCTGTCTGTTTTACCATATACACCAATCTAGTGAAAGTTATGCAAAGTATAGTGAATCCCTTTTATCCTTTCCTGGCTCAAAATTGATATTCCTTATCCTCAATGGATCAGAATTTTTGTCTCACCCAGCAGATAAAGTTATATCATTCTCTTCACTATCTATCTACTCTCTAACATTTGTAAAAGCAGGGAGATTCGTTGGTGGGTCGATACTAATTTCCTGTTTTATTCAGTTATCTAAAAACCAATTGTTGTACCTCATTACATTAGTCTGTGTTAATGTATATGTAAATGAGTTTAAGTTCTAAAAGACATCTATAGATGTCCATGCATTTATAGTTGCTTCTTTGATCCTTGGACCTTAGGTTCAAGATGAGATAGTGAGTGTTGGAAATAATCTCCCTTTTAGGGGCAAGATCTCTCACTTAGGAGTTGTATATTTACTTCAAATTAATGGGATTTCTTCAGTCAATTCAAACACAAAATCTTCTCTTACAAGTATTAATAAGATACTATTTATAGCCAAATTTTCTACTCAGAAATTTTTTGGATGGAATTGAATGTTCAGTATGTTAAGGTATGATTTACATATACAGACATTGTAGAGTAATGCAACACCATAAATGGATTTCTGCTTATCTGGTATAAATCGTTTATGATACTTCTTAATCAAGAAACAGTATATCATTCGTCCTTGAAAGTGCAGAGGGATTATATTGGTGGATCTTTTACCCTAACGTGCTAATTATGTACTAGACAAGATTTTGTTTGCTAAGTTCACCTTCCTGAAATATCATTTATATTCTAAAAATTTGTCAATTTATGCATGCTGAAATTTGTTAGTAATCACTAGCATAGAGAATCTTGAATATTCTTTATTTTCTTTCTACATTGAATGATTGAATATGGTGATATGAGGATATTCCTTTGACTATTTTTCCTTCTTTCATGTAGGGTCATAAGGAATGGTTGACTGAAGTTCAGTTTCTTGGTGTTGTGGAACACCCAAATCTCGTCAAGCTTATTGGATACTGTGCTTTGGATGATGAACGAGGCATCCAGAGACTACTCGTGTATGAATACATGCCGAACAAAAGCTTAGAGTATCATCTTTTCAATAAAGCATATGACCCTCTTCCTTGGAAAACTAGACTTGAAATAGCACTTGGAGCAGCTCAAGGGTTAACTTATCTTCATGAAGAATTAGAAATTCAGGTTTGAGTTTAAGAAATATGATTTAGATTATTCCTGCTTTTCGTTAGAGATATATGATCATTCATTGCCTTTACAACCACATGGTCTGGAGTGCATCCTTCTGATTGAATTCTGATTTCAGGATAGCATGTTTCAAGCACTATACTATTTCCTGATTTGCATAGTTTGATTTTGGAAACCACATTTTCCTTTGATATTTAGGCTCTTGCAACAATCATAATATCTTATTTTAACTTACTTTATATGAAAAGAAAATCTAAAACTTATATGCTTTAGATAATGATGTGCAACTGCAACTGTGTGAATGAAACACAGGAATTGGAATATTCTTAGAGATCAATGCCATAATAAAGGTGCAAACATATGTTTAATATACATGAAATCTCCAACCCCTTAAGAACTTAATGTTTTCTAAGAATGAGAAAAGTTAGTAACATCTTTAAGATACTCTTTTGAACACCCTCTCTACTATTGGCTATAAATTACACAAAATTGCCCCTCCCACTTCTTAATTATTTAGTCACCCTTATGATTTTTTTTAGTTTTTAATAAACTTCAATCAATAATAAAAGGTACGTGGCTAACACTCCTTTTCTTGGAGCGTATGTCAACCATCTATATTAATTGGAACACTACCCTTTTAGGAAAGGTATCAAGCAGCTATTGCATAATTGTCTACATGATTTTATCAGTGCAGCTATAGCAAAATATATAATACATAACTTTAGACCATATATTAACAGTGGCAACTCAACGAATTAATATCATAATCTTGGATTTAACACTATTAGTTACCATTTAGCATATCACTGAATTGATTTTCTCAGTGTTAGATAGCTTTCAGTTTGTATTTATATCTCCTGAACTTTTCTTCCTCTGCTTCTAACAATTTGTATGCTAATTCTCTAGGTGATATACCGAGATTTTAAATCTTCAAATGTATTACTGGATAAAGATTTCAAGCCAAAGCTTTCTGATTTTGGACTTGCTAGGGAGGGGCCAGTAGCTGGTGATACTCATGTTTCAACAGCTGTAAGTGACATGCCATATCCAGCAGAATTAGCACATTGCATGCATTCTTCTGCATAGATTCTAAACTTAAATTGTACTATTTCTAAACATGACTTACCAAATATTCAACAACAAAAGTTTATCCTACCTGCTGAGATCGGCTACATGGATTGCATGACTTCATTGAACTTGATTATTCCCTCTCCATTTTCTCTTATGAACTCTCTAACTGATGCTGCCAAAGGCCTTCTTTGCATGTGTCTAAACTACTTATAGTGGATTTTCTGTCATTCTTCCTTGATCAATGTCATACCAATATCTTCTTGTACATAATCAATGTTAAAGTTATGGAGTTAGACATGACTTATAAAAAATAAGCAAAAAGTCATGGAGCTTTAAATGCATGATCATCAAGATTATAGTGTGGTTATGTAAAATTTTTTTCATGTTAGGTGTGTAGACTTTCTCTCCATTCATCATAAACAATCCGTCGTAAATCATGCACATGCATCATAACACACCCTAAATTATAGTTTATATTATCCCTTAATTATTTGTCATTGTGTACATATGTTTCTGTATCTTTTCGTTACAATTATTCAGGAAGAAATCATTATGTAATTTATACATATATATATATATACTCATACATATCTGAACGATATATGTGTTCAATATATAAAAATTATATTTCTTTATAAGGTGATGGGGACATACGGTTATGCTGCTCCAGATTACATTGAGACAGGTCATCTCACAGCCAAGAGTGATGTGTGGAGTTTTGGGGTGGTGCTATATGAAATGCTAACTGGCAGGCGTTCAATGGAAAGAAACAGGCCTAAATCAGAGAAGAAACTGCTGGAGTGGGTGAAGCAATACCCTCCTGATAGCAAGAAGTTTGACACAATAATTGATCAGAGACTCCAAGGAGAGTACTCCATGAGTGGAGCACGAAAACTCGCCAAACTCGCAGACCATTGCCTGCGCAAGAGCGCAAAAGATCGGCCGACGATGAGTCAGGTGGTGGAGAGACTGAAGCAGATAATTGAAGCCTCTGATGAAGAGCAGCCTGCAGATGACAGAAGTGTTGACGTATCAGAAAATGATCAAGCTGAAGCTGAAGTGACGGGAAATCAATTAGGCTCTTCAGAGTTGTGGAAAAGGAGGATGGAACATCTTGCAAAACTTGGTGAACGTGTGGAGAGTGCTAGTAGAAAAAGATTCATGATCCTTCAGAGAGCCAATGTGTCCTCATAGTTTCATCTCTAGCAAAATTTCATTAGGTGAGAACAAGAATCCATTCTGAGAGAAATTGTCATATGATTTCAAGCCAATCTTTATGTGATATGTTATCAACCCTTTTTCTCAAATTGAAGCATGCAATTATTTGTTACATGTAAATATGGCTTAGGATTTGAGATTGGAACTTAAAGTTCAAACATGAAATCATTCTATACAACTTTCTATTGGTATTAAGTGGAAACATAAAATCATTCTGTACAACTCTCTATTTGTATTAAGTGGAATGGTAAGAACATATGAATACAACTCTCTATTTGTATTAAGTGGAATGGTAAGAACATATGAATACAACTCTCTATTTGTATTAAGTGGAATGGTAAGAACATATGTTCGGTCATGTTTCTTAAATTCGACATGTATCATATACTTGTATAACATATATAACATACTTGTATAACATATATAACATGTATTGGACAATTTTAATACCTTTATGTTAAAGGAATCAATACAGTAATTTTCTAAAAATTATAAATTTATTATATAAGTTTCTTTATAATTATAAAAATAAGAAACAAAACTATATATAATTAGGAATATTTAGATTTATATATATATATATATATATATATATATATATATATATATATATATTATTTTTAATCTTAAATAAATTAGATTTACTTTTTGTTATATTTTGCTAATATTGTTTGTTGATTATTTTTGTATATATAAATTGACAACAGATATAACATATAGATTTGTGTCCACATTGAAGTATCATGTCTTTATTATGTTCTGTGTCATTATCTATACTAATTGAAAACTCTTAAAATGTTGTTAAATTTTTAAGCCTAATAGTTCTCATTAAATTAATTATGACACTATAATAAATATAAATTAAAATTCTTAAAATGTTGTTAAACTTTTAAGTCTAATAATCCTCATTAAATTAATTATGACATTATAATAAATATAAAATTGTTTGTTGATTGTTAGCTTAGTAGAAAGAATTACGCATCTTGCTTATGGAGATTCAACATTTCTTTATATAGAAAAATATTTTTTGTATTCTTATGATTTAAAGTTTCAAATTTTTATGTCAAATACATGCTAAACTAAATTATAAATTAAGAATTGAAATTGTAAGTAATTATATTATTAAGAGATGTAAGATTAAGAAAGTTTCGTGATTATGCTGTTGTTATGGAAAGTAATTTACATGATGATGGATCAACTTTTTTCAAATGTACCCGAACTTTTGAATAGATGTAAAATATAGCATACTTTCAATTCAATAAATTTATATATTAAATGAAAAGTTAGGTTAAATGATTGAACCCTTACCAATTATATATATAAGTTATCATAAAGTAACAAATTAATTACAATTTTAAAGCTCTAAATCATCAAAAAAAAGAAAAAAGAAATTATGCTTGTAATTCAATTAGAAAACTTTCCTTCTAAATATGATAAAGTTAATGAGAAAACTTTAAAATGGTCTAGAATGAAAAGACGAGTTCTTGCTGTATCCTAATACAAAATTTTAGTACCCCAATTACCTTATATGAGAATAGGATGATATCACATCCGGTTATCATTTGAAAAAAATTGACAATCGGATGAACAGGTCATTCGGTTGTATTTTTTTTCAAATGACAACTGGATGACCTACTCATCCTGTTGTTAATTTTTTTTCAAATGACAACCGGATGGGGTGTTATCTGATTCTCATTTTCAAATCAAAATGATAATCGGATAAAACTCATCCGGTTATCATTTTGATTTAGAAATGAGAACCGGATGACATCCTCATCCGGTTGTCATTTGAAAAAAAATTAACAACCGGATGAGCAGGCCATCCAGTTGTCATTTAAAAAAAAATTGACAACCGGATCCGGTTATCAATTTTTTTTCAAATGACAACCGGATGGGGTGTCATCCAGTTCTCGTATAAAGACAATTGTGGTATTAAATTTTTTTTATTAGGGTGCAGGAAGAACTCGTCTAATGAAAAATTCAATATAATTAGCCCAAGCCCAATAGATTTAGTGGGTTGAGATAAATTGTATCCAAGAGGAATTAGTATCTACAAAATACTAAGAAAAAGTCACTAAAGGAGTTAGGAGTGCAAACAACTCTCAAATGAATATCAAATATAAATGATAAAATGAGAGAAAGGCATAAAACTTTTTGAATAAAGTATTAAAATGGATAAGATAACTATTACCCAATAAATTTTATTTAATTAAAAGATGATAAATATTCTTAAAATTTTATATGAAGGTAAGTTAATATCAAATTTCATGAAGAGAGAAAGATAGATATAAAACTAACTTTGTAGTTCCTCTTAAACAATATGAAAGAAACAATAATATCTCAGTTTAGCCAATTTCAAAATATAATTAATAACATTTTTTATCATTGAACACATCTTTAGTATATTTAAATGATGTATCAATTTTCTCAAAAAAGGAATAAGTCAATAAATTGTACATTTAAACAAATTTATAATAATAAAAAAAGGGATTGGTGGTTTATGTAAAAAATATATTTCAAACTAAGGTTAGATTTTGAGGATACAAAATATATCAAGGAACAGTAATTTCTATTCAGCAGTTCTTATATTTTTTAGAAAATTTTTTAAATAAAATATAAAGCCAAAAACAATTATAAAATTTTTAAGTATTTTTAATTGTCTAGAAAATTTTATTCCAAACATTATATTTATATATGCACCCTTTAAGAAGATTAAGAAAATATCTCCTTTCATGGAAGACCTAAATGATTCAAGTAATGATTCAAATAAATTATAAAAAACGTTGTGCTTCATAATTTGATTTCCTTTAAGTTCCATTAATAGGTGAAACAAATGTCTCTATAATAGGCTATGAAGTTTATAATAACAATTTTTACAAATGAAGAAATTCATGTTTGAATACAATTCTTCTAGAACCAACCATAATCAATTTATTAATGTTCTAGAACAAGACAAGCTAGAAAACAATTAATGTTGCAAACGAATTTAATTTTATAAATTTGGGATTAATACAACTAGATGTTAAAGCAAACTACAGATTAGGAGTTAATAAGTCCATAATTATGCTATGAAGAGTTATAAGATTAAGAAAATTTCATGATTATGTTATGTTTGGTATAGAAAGAAATTTACATGACAATATAGACTTCCAAATCAATAATTATATATCAAATCTTCTAATGAAATGTTAGAATTTATATACCGAATCACTATAAAATAACAAAAATTAATTATAATTTTAAGGTTCTAAGATTATCACAAAAAAAAAAATGAAACTATACTTATACAAGCAAATCTAAGAAAATATAAAAAAGTTCAAGCACTTAAAAGACTTAGTCACCAAAAAGTGGTAATTAAAATTTCATTATTGAATAACTGTCTTTTGTAGCTCGTCATGACATTAATATGAAACATTAATAAACTTTGTTAATAGTAATAAAAATACCACTTTTTCCAATCACTTTCTTTGTAAATTAAAAAAATACTTAAAAAATAAAAATTCTTTATCAATCTATCAACGTTGTTAGAACCATTCAACTATCCAAATTTTAATACTGAGATTAATTCCAAATTAAGAATCAAATCAATAGAACAATAATTGAACTGGAAAATCAAACTGACTACAATTTAATTGATCAAACACAGAATCAGATAAGAAATTGACAACTTCTTCCTAAAAATTATTTTCATTTTGTATAAAATTGAATTTTTTTGGCCTTGTAGACCTTTTGACACTGTTCATGTCTCTATCATATGAACAGATGAGAAGTTAAAATGAATTTAATGTTTGGTACGTTTCTGTGACTGACTTATTATGTCACTATTAGTATATAAAAGCTTACACGTTAGACCTCATTGACTATGATATTTATTAGGTAAGCAGATTCATCAACTTCAATTAATAATTGACACCAATAATTAAAAAAAAAATATATATATATATATATATAAAATTAAATAACCTGTCACATTTTCCTCTGTTCCCTACTGCTAAATTTACACGCATTAAATTTAGGTCAACTATTCTAAACAAAAATTATAAAAAATAAAATAAAATTGGGTCAGCCAAATCAACACTACCACTTTTTCAACTGCGTTCTTTCTCCTCCATCTTGTGAGTTTAGCTAGAATCATTGACTTGTTTGCCGAGCTAGTTGGCTGCATCCAATTTTTATTAATGTGTTTTCAGCTTCAATTATTAGGTGCTACTCTTGTTGGGGATTTTTTTTTTATCATTTTCTTATTTACACTTCTCATAGGTTACATCACAATTTTAAGTTCATATCATGTTAGTAGAAAGATTTTATTAATTTTGTTAATGATTTACTTCTCTAACAAAACCATATATAGGTTTTACTAAGTAATAAAAAAAAGTTGATTTTACATTTTATATTGAAATAATTTTCTATATTGATTTGAAGATAATTGATATAAAAAAATTTCAAACAAGAAATGTAAAGAAATATAAAGAGTTTGTAAGATAAGACATGTTCGTGTTGAAATGTCACATTTAATTGGAGATAAGGTTTTTTAATAATGTATAAGTAGGTGCAAATCTTATTTTATAAGTCAATTTTATAAGATTGAGTTAGATATAAAGTTCACCATCTTAAGATGATATCATATCCATTTCAAAACCTATCCTATAATGAGGTTATTGGGCCTATTGAACCATCCCCTATCAGATTATTCTTAAATATATCGTCTCAAGCACAAGTTAAAGAATCTTGTCGTAAGAATGTATATTAGAGATCTCACATAAACTAAATATAAGATTTTTCAATAGTTTATAAATAAGGTCAAATCCCATTTTACAAACTAATTTTGTAAAATTGAGTTTTAAGTTCTACTTTAAATTTATTTCTTAAAAGTTATTCCTCATTTTTTGATTTTCTTAGAACAATTATTCTTCTATTTTTTATATTGTTATTTTTCTTTTCTTCATCACAACTCATCCCAATACTATAAGTAATTTTTCTCTTTTTTTTTAATCTCATAACTAATTTGTCAATCTTCGTTGAGAATTTATTTCTTAATCTAGTTTATTACAATATATATGTTAGTTAACTTAGTTTTAATAGTTAAAAGTTGAATTTTATTTCAATTCTTTGTATATAGATCAATTTCATTATAAATTGAAGAATTTAGATTACAATCATCTTACGATCTTTACTATTCATCCACGTTCTTTTCTATTGTATTGTGAGTATATATATATACATTAATTATAATTTTATACAATATAATATATGTACTTCCTATCTCACTCTCAATGTAAAAAAAATTATATAATTTTCTTTTAAAAGAGATAACATATATAATCAATATAATATATTTTCTTTGTACATCAGGTAATAATTCATACATACTTATGTTAAGGTAAGACAAATACTCAAAAAGTGTTTGAGTTTTATATTATGAATTAAAATAATCAAGAAAATTTTAAAAACGAAAACAAGAAAAATATTATATTAATGAAAAACTTTGATAGTTTCAAACAAGTTTTAAGATAATGAAACAAAAGAAATTTAACTTTTTTGATCAAAACAATTTGAATAAAACATTTATACTTGACACGTATTTATGAATGTATATATGAAGTGACGAGTATATAATATTTTTGTTGCATATGAACGAGATGTTGATGACGGGTGTAACATTCCAAAAATGTATATTATTTAACATATAGTGAATCCAACAAAAAGAATTAAATTTTCAAAATAAAGTCTACACTCTTTCACATACTTCTGCATCTGCATTTATATCTGCTCATGTACATAGTATAATCATCGCAGTTTACAAAACAACAAGAAAAGCAAGGGTAAGTTAGTGAAAATAAAATTTTATAATATAATCAATACACGTAAAAAGAGCAAATCATATTAGTTATTCACAAGAATTTCTTAAAAGATTAACATATAAGTTTCAATACTAAATATATGCAAATAGAACAGAATATCTCAGTCATAAGAATTTCTTTAAAGTCTAGCATATCAAGTTTCAATACAAGTTTTCTGTTTTCATTTCAAGTACTCATGTCAAACGTCATACATAAAGATCTCACATGAACCACATCAATACATATCGGCCACACATAGACCATATCACACATATAGGCCACACATTGACCTATCGTCTTCCTGAAAACCCATTAAGTATGCCCCTACCAGAGACTAACATCTAATCCAATACCCA
>Ga0209700_107657_pt1 | contig 14871 bp, 5 predicted proteins | sample SiratroredBW_FD_187528 | JGI IMG/M metagenome (GOLD analysis project Ga0209700, IMG submission 187528) | Root nodule microbial communities of legume samples collected from California, USA - Siratro red BW (SPAdes) (version 2) | ecosystem: Host-associated > Plants > Roots > Nodule | place: USA... | reverse complement strand
AAACTTTTTTTTTTTTTTTTTTTTGTATTTTCAAATGGAATATTGCATATTGCATTTGCTTTTTTGTTGTGATTTTTTGGTAATCGTAACTAGTAGTAAGTTATGCTATTTTTCTTGTGTCTTGTAGTACTCAAACAAAGGTGAAGAGAAGAGGTGGCCCAGGAGGTCTCACCAAACTTTGTGGTGTATCGCCTGAACTTCAGGTCATTGTTGGCCAGCCAGCGCTGTCGAGGACTGAGGTTAATAGCAATATATTTTTTGAAATTTGTTGTTTGATTAATGCATTATGATATTTTCCAGCAGTATTTCTAAAATGTGAATAAACGTGGTTTAGATTGTCAAGCAACTATGGGCTTACATAAGGAAAAACAATCTTCAAGATCCCAGCAACAAAAGGAAAATAATTTGCAATGAAGAGCTGCGTGTGGTGTTTGAGACTGATTGTACTGATATGTTCAAGATGAACAAGTTGCTAGCTAAACACATTATCCCCCTTGAACCAACCAGTAGGTATCTTGGTGATGGTTGTTTTTATTGAATTGTGGTTTAATGTGTCATTTAAATTCTTCATGTTTGTGCACTTTCAGAAAAGCCTGTTCCAAAAAAACAGAAGGTTGATGTGGACTCAGGAAAAAGAACTGCTGAACCTACTCCCTCTGTAATAATATCTGATGCACTTGCTAACTTTTTTGGCATTACTGAAAGGGAGATGCTACAGTCTGAGGTTCTGAGACGTATCTGGGAGTACATAAAAGTCAACCAGCTAGAGGTAAACAGTGGAGAGATAAAATATATACTAACTTTGTGCACAGTGACATTGATGCATTAAACTTTAATGTGATGACGCTGATAATTATTGATAAGATAATTGATAGTTTTTTTGCTACCTACTGCTGAATTTTGAAACACTAAACTGGCTTAAAAGTTCCATGTTTCTTCTTCTTTCAACTCTGCTCCACTTTAATATCTGTTGTCTTTTAACTATATGGATTTTGCTTTCCCTGTTTATTATTATTACTATTAAATATTTTTTATTCAATTACTAGTATTTTGTTACATTTTACGCTGTGATTATTTTCTGTTTTACTAAGCATGATTGAATCTAGTATCGAACCTTGAAATTTCAGTCTTTGTATTTGTCTAATTTGTTTCTAGTGCTCTAATGTTAGGTGCATTAGTAAATGTCTTTTCATTAAGATTGAGCACAAGCAAATAGGTCCTCCAGTGTGTATTCCAATGGGCAATTGAAGCCAAATATGGTTATAGCAGGAAGAAGATAAAATCAGTTTGCTTTTCACACAATTAGTTGGAAAAAATAATTAAATGATCTGATCTTCTGAATAACAAATTATGTGTTATTAACTTTCTTGGGACATAACTTGTTGACTCTGTGATGTGAATAACAAATTATGATCTGAGATTTCTAGGATCCTATGAATCCTATGGCAATACTGTGTGATGCGAAGCTTCAGGAGATCTTTGGTTGTGAAAGCATTTCTGCATTGGGGATACCTGAAGTTCTGGGTCGTCATCATATTTTTAGGAGTCCATGATGCTGACAGCATTTTATGGTTAGTAGAATTGACTTGGACAGCAATTTTGTTTTCCAAAACCTTCATATCGCTTTTTTCTCCTAACCTCTTTTAATTTTCACTAGACCTGCTTTATGTGAAGCTTCTGTGATATTGGAATGCTAAGTCAATTTTATCCTATGATATCAAAACATGCTATCTACTGTGCACGGTGTTGAACCTCCACATGTTTTATGATTGGTTTTTATTCCAGTATACCATCTCATGGTATCTAACTGGTTCTTAATTGTATTTACCATGGTATAAGTTGATATTATTCTTTTTAGTAAGGAAATTATAAACTGAAATTTATTATGATAATAGTGCATGTCTTATAGTCTCTCTTTTTACTGGTTTCCTTTGTAGCTGCAAGTGAGAAGGAAAAGCCTTTAAATATACCAGTTAATAATACTTTTGATTATTTTTTAAAAGTAAACGTTGAATGACTTTTGCATTTTTTATAATAGGCTTAATTACCTTTTTTGGTCCTATTGTTTATTTTGTCCAATCTGACCCCTCTATTAATAAAAGGTTCAATCATGAAAAATGAGGTTACAGATTGACTCTGGCTAAACAGAGTAAAACGATTTCCAAAATTCATGACTCTGCAGCTTTTTATACGTAATTGTGCATGCAATGCAAATTTCAGAAAACAACGACTTATCCTAAATATGGTTTGAAACTTTTTGATGGATTTCTTTTTACTTTTCCAACTGATATTTATGCATAGAACTTGATGAAATATCTGCTTTTGGCTGCAGTGACAGATTGCAGGGTGTTAATTCCAGTATAGTTGGAGCTGATCTTGACCTTATGTTGATATGGTTCTGTAATTTGACTGATCAGATTTGTGTTCTTAGTTCATGTTGATAAGTTATTAGCAGAATGAAAATGTAATAGGGACAACTATTAGGTTGGGAGTGATGTGTTTCTAGGTCTTCTAGTTCTTGTTTGTCTAACTTGGCACTTAGGATAGAGTGACCTGTGGGTGGGTATTCTGACACCTGTAAAATTCTCTGACAATAGGAAAGAAAATTATGTACAAGGTATCGTCCTTCAAACATTACTCATGCAACATTACTCATGCCATTTATGTGTAGCTCATGAAATGCAGCTTGCCAGATGTATATGTTTTTGGAGAAAAAACTTAGATAGCGTTTGTGTTTATGATAATATTCTAAATAGAAACCCATGTATTATCATATCTCAAACGAGAGATTTCAAGAAGGAGAACCAAGTGCTTTAAAAGTAATACGTGCCATGCTTTATGCTACCTCATCTATGTATTAGATTTCTAATCAAAGGGAAGGGCCTAAAAGTTGATTGCACTTGATTTTAGGAGTGTCTATCAATTTGTACCAACGAGATAATATGAAGTTAATTAAGCTGGTTAAATTTATATTGTACATTTGGGTTTAAATCAAACTTAATGAGAAATATTTTTCTATGATTGGGATAGCAATTCCTTGATTTAAAACCTGATTGTCATGGAAACAACTCGATTTAAAACTTAATTCATGTGATGGAAACAATTCACTTATTTAAAACTTGATTCATGTCATTGAGACAATTCACTTAGATTTTCTTTTTTTCGTTTTTACTTTTTTTGCCTATATGCAAGAGTTTTTCTTTTATATCATTTTGTTTTATTTTTACTTGTATATACAATAAAATTGTCATTTTAGTTAAAAGGGAGAGTGACGAAGATCATTTAATTCATAGGAATATTCAGTTGAGGTAGTTAACTCTATGTATGAAATCTTCATAATAACTGGATAGGAGTGTCATGTATGAAATTTTCATAATAACTGGATAGGAGTGTCATCAACTATACTGGATAGGAGTGTCATCAACTCTGTATGAAATCTTCGTAATAACTGGATAGGAGTGTCATCAGCCTCCTATAATGAACTTAGGTTCATCAAATTTCTGGTCTAAAACCCTAAACTATATCAAATAAAGGGATGATCATAGATGTCTAACAAAATCCCAAGAGCTTACTTTTCCTACTGAGTGTGTCTTTGCTCAAAAACTTACATCCAAAGGATTCAGAAGTAGAACAGATATCTGTTTATGTACATTAGTGCTAATGTAGTGGATGTACATGAATCCAGGTGTAGGATGATAGAGATAAACTGCGTAGATTATGAACTTAGATTAGCAGAGTATATATATAACAAAATCAGATTATAATATTTTTATTTGGTTTTTTCTTTAGCTATATATCTATAATGGATTCATTATTTATATATATTTAATTCTTTGTTTTTATTCTCAATAAAGAACACAAATAACTTATATCTTTTGTTCATTTTTGTTCATTTTTTTATTTTACAATATGATGTTTATTTCATAATAATACGCATTAAATATATATATATATATATATATATATATATATATATATATTATTTCCAATCACATTGTGAACATGAAATAAAAAATGGTGCAGTGTTTCAATGACGAAAATAATCGCTATTGTAACATGGCATGTGTTTAGACGGGTAAACCTTTTTCAACAATATCAATAGGTAAGAGGGATTTTGTGTCGTGTTCACTTTGTGACAAGTGTACCATTATTCTCACTACTTTTGTAATATAAGTGAAAGTATCCAAATTCACAAGCACTTTACTAGGATTAAAATAAATAACAAATTATAAAATAAAATTAGATAACAAGATAATAAAAGAAAAGGTTAAAACTAAATATTATAATATTTTTAGTATATTTGGAATAAAAAAATTAAGAAATAGAAATATATAAAATGAATATTATTGGTATTAGACTTCAACAATTTATTCTCTTATTCTTTTAAGTTATGTGAAAAAAGAGTTAAAACACAAAAACAAAAAGTTAAATTGTATTTTAAAAATTTTTACATATATATTTTTTTCACAAATATCATATAAAACGTATAGTCAGAGGATAAGTTTATACTAATAAGGAAAATTATTAAAATTTTTCAAAAATTAAGTTTGAAAATTTTACCAGGACATATTTAATAAAATCTAATAATATAAATGAGATAAGGAAGAATTAAATTACTCAAGATGTTTTTATATTAATTAGTTTGATAGTTTAAATTATGTTAATTTTTCAATCAACTAATTAAGTATTATTAAGTAAATTAATGTTATAAAATATAAACTAATATTATTTCAGCTTATAGATAATTCTCGCTAATACGAGTATTGTTTAAGAACATAAATATTCCTAGCTAATAGCTGGAAAAACAAAATTAACTAAAAGCAACAGTAATAGTACTAACGGTAAAGAGAAAAAAAAACAGAATTAACTACCTTGTAATGAACATGAACAACTGATTGAAATTGAATCAGATAGAAACATGTAAAAACTGAAGAGAAAAACAAGAATAAAAGGAAATAGAAATTGGAAACGGATTAAACAGAAAAACTGTAAACAATTTTAACTAAAAAAAACTGAAAACAATAATACTTACTTAACTAGAAAACTTAAATTGTGAACTAGAACTGAAATGAAGTATAATGAGATTGAATTAACATGAATAGAAATTGAAAATAATAAACTAATTCAAAAATTTTAAAAAAATAAACTAAATCAAAACTCAAGAAAGAAAAACAAAATTAATAGTATTAACTAGATTATGAACTGAAAATAGAAAACAGAATTGCATAAACGGAAATTGAAATTGAAATGAATATATATTGAAATTGAAATGAATATATTTTGAAATTGAATTGAATGAACCGATTGCAATGTAGAAATAGAAATTAAGAGAGATCCATAAACGTATTGAGAAGATGAATTTCACTATACAAATGTATAAACATCAAGAACCGTGATCAAGTTTCCTTCACTACAAGAAACTCAAATAATCATCTGAATTCTTTGATTAACTATTAAAACACAACTAATCAAATTGTATATCTGGAGACAACAATTCTTAATTAAGAACAGAAATTTTGAAGAATCAATGAAAATATAAACTTCTTTGATGTTCTTCAATCTTCATTAGAATTTTAGTTGATTGTCTTTTGTATCAAGACTTGAAAACAATAACAAAGAAAAATATAGAAACATGGTTACTAAATTCGTGAATTAACTCAATAAAGTTTATGTTTTTACTATCCTTTGTTGACTTAACTTGAAAATAAATTTATTTTTATAATAAATTTGGTGGATTCGGTCAAACTCACGAGTCCACAGCTAAGTAAGCGATTGAAAAAAAAGCCAGACTCACAGAATGGTGGTTTAGGGTTATTGAGTTGCGGTTTCTATTATCTATTAAAACTTTGTTTTTTTATTTATAAAATAAATGGGACAAAACCTTTTCTTAATGTAAATGAAAATGATAAAGCAAATAAATATTTTTTTATTTTTTATTCTAAAATGATAAAAACCTAAACCTTATTTTTTATATTTTATTATAAAACATTATATTTTTTTTAAATAATAAAATCCAAACTTAAATTAAATAACTATTTTTTATTTTTTTAAAAATAATTAAAAATATATTTTATTTTTTTTAAGAAAAATATTTTATTTACGTGAACAAAATTGATGTTAGACAAATAAAAATATATTATTTGGAGTGGCAAATATTTTCAAAAAAATTACAACACAAAATTTGTAGTATGTTCAAAAATCTTAAATGATATTGAGAAAATCTTTTTCAATTATTTTTAGTGTAAAATATTTGAAGAAAAACCCTTAAAAGATTGTTAAATCCTTTTTGTATAAGTATGAAAAAGTATATATATGTATGATTTAATGAAATATTTCTCTTTTTTAAAGAAACTTTAGAGTTATCAATGAAAATAATAAATTAATCATAGTTGATCGTTATGTTCTTTTATATAATACAAAAATTATTTTAAAAATTAACATAATCAACTATTTTTAAACATAGTTAATTATTTATGAATGTGAAATCAATTTTAATTAAGATAATAAATTATTATTTAAAATACTCGATTATTATGTTCAGAAAATATAGAAAATAAGTTTTCATACGAATTTGTTTAATATTATCTTAAATATTTACATTTAATTACTCTAAAATAATTGAAGGTGTAATCATCTTGAATGGGACATTTATCATTTTCAAGGTGTAATCATTATCAAAATCTAATTATAACTTATATGAGATTTCCTCTCTTTTTTCATGTCTTCCTCTTTTTATATATGAAATTTTTGAGAAAAAAATATTACATAAATAGATCATTGAGCGAGAACTTGATCCTATTTGACAAGATTTATAAACAATGTTCTGATCGTTTTTGTCTTGTGAGCTTGGTGGACAAGACTTGATGATCAAAATATGATGTAATTTTGTCTATTTTTTTGCTAAACAAGGACAAGGCTGACGGAGCACTTAGTCATTTGGGCTAATAAAAAAATCACGTTGACTTGATTAATTTTCACTCTTCTATGCCTGTTTGTTCTTTCAACCTCTCTTCTTTACCAAATCTTATTACAAAAGTTTTAAAATGATAGATATATCAATAAGAAAATATACTTAAACATTATTTTTTATAATTATAAAAACTAAAGAGAAAACTATGAAAATCATCTTAACATGTATTTAAAAATCTTAACATGTATTTAAAAGAAATAAAATAAGTAAACATTATATTTAAGGACACTTATAATGCTTCTATATTTGTTAAAAATAAAATAAAACTAATAAAAATTTTAACAAAGTAGCAGGTACTTTTTGGTATTCTGTCATGTTGAAATATGTAAGTAATTTATAATATATTATGTTTCTGATATGTACATGCATATATTTTTAACGTTTATATAATTATCTCTATTTTTTATTTTTAAAATATAATATGCATATAATAAAAATGCGAAATATTTACAAATATTATTTTATATATAATAATAATAAGATTATTGTTCAAAAATAAAAGCAACCTGTATTACCATCACATATGCAGACGTGTTAAACTATGTTTTAATAATTATATATAAATGATGCTTAATAATAATTTATGATTGATATGGAATTTTAAACCCTAATAGAATAAAAGGTAAAATTATATTTAGGTTTATGAGTTTTACTCTACTTATCTTTACATATTAAAATAATAAAATATTCATTATTAAATACTTAGGAAATCTCGTGAATAAATATTATTCGTTAATAAAATAAAACATTGACAATTATAAACCTAAAAGAATAATAGAATAATCATTTCTAATTTATTAAAACATAAATAATCAATTAATTTTTTAAGATAATATCGATTGTTAATTTTTACAATTTATCCATTAATAGTTATATTAAATTATTTTGAAATGATGATAATAAACATAAAATATTATACTTACAAAAAATGTTTCATAAAATTTATAATAAAATGATAAAATCAATGTTTACTTGAGATTGAATTGATTAATATAATAAAAGGCAGTTATTGCATACAACTTACCCTAGTTAATATAACAAAATACAATAATGTGTTTTTACTAATAAAAGTGTTCGCATTTAAGTGTAAAAGAATTGATACAGTAATGTTAAGCCATAATAAAATCTCATTTGATATAGTATAACACAAATATATTTTTAATTACACCGTTAAGTTAATTTTATTTGAAACAAGTGCTTGCATTTTGTGGATTGAAATCCGCTGGAATTTTATGAGAAAAGGTATTAGTGATGTTAGTCTATTCAAATTGTGTGTATACTACATTAGTTTCAAATCCGATCTCTATTCTGTATGTTCGAAATGACTTGTTTAATGTACACTTTTATACTAAAACAGTTTAGGATATTAATAATATATTAGGTTATAATTAAATAATTAACATCAAACTTAGTCACATATATACATACATTATTGTTAATTATCTTAATAATTTAAGAATTAAAGGTATTGACAATGATGGGCATTTTGTCATTCTGTCGTGTAGGGCTAAGGAAAATATTCCTCTTGATATGGTTATATTGGTGTAGTCTTAGGTGTGTGTGTTATTTTTAAAGAATAATAAATGGATATATTTCTAATTTTTTTAATTTATAATTTTGGAAGTTATCTGAAATTGGATATATTTGTACTTTACAGATCATAGTGTTGAATTTGAATGAAAACTTGATTTGCAGGCCATCACATTCTTCCATTAAAAGTAAGGACCAGAGATTGTAAAGTGGAAAGGTTGCATATAAATCAAGTGGTAGGCAGTAGTTGTATGTGGGACTCTCCGAAATAATTGGTGCTGAGATTGCGATGGGCATCATTCCAGAATCTATCCTGGGTGTAATCTTCACGCTATGCTACCTCTTTGTTTTATCACTAAACAAATCACTTATCTTAGTTACATAGGTAAGTACCTTTTCTATTACTTTTTAGTGTTGGTGTAATTTTTTTATATTGTTTAATCATGGGTGTGATTTTAAAGGTATATAAATAAATAATATTTAGTAATATAATAGATTTGGTTAGAAATCTCATATCGACTAGAGATGAGATTTTTTAATAATTTATAAAGTGGGTGTAAATCTTATTTTATAAGTCGGTTTTGTAAGGTTGATTTAGGTTTAAAATTCATTTCTTGATATAGTATCAGAGTGTATCTTAACAAGGTTATTGGGCCTATCGGGCCACCCGCTATCAGACCGTTATCGAACTACCCTTATATATAAGTTTCACACTCGAGTTGAGGAGTCTCGGTGTGAGGGGAGTGTGTCCATCAACTAGAGATGAGACCTTTCAATAGTTTATAAAATGGATGCAAACCTCACTTTACAAGTCGATTTTGTAACGTTCAGTCAGACTTAAAGTCCACTTCTTGATAAATTTTTACTATATTTTAATTAATTTTCGTTTACATAACTTTGATACATTTTAGCTACTTAAATATTATATTAGCAAGTCTTAGATGATAATATGCTTGTTTTTTTATTGTGATGTTTGATTCTAAATTATGTATTTTTTAAGAGTTCATTTAGATGATTAAATTGCATGAAGGAATGGAGTAAAAGGCATTTATTAGAGATTGTTTAGTGATGGTGTGAAAAAATTTCTAGTGCAGACATTTATTAGGCTTAAATGTATTAATGAGTTTTTTGTTATTCCCTTAGGGTTATATATATATATATATATATATATATATATATATATATATATATATATATATATATATATATATATATATATATATATATAGACAATGCATTATATCTTTCATTAGACTCTCTGTGAAACCTTCTAGTGTTGTTTTCTTTAAGTACTTTTCTTGTATTCTTTTTGCATGTTATTGTTGAGAACCCAACAATTGGCATCATTTATGGAAATAAGAAAAACAAATCCGAGAAGTTGAAGACACGACCAACAAATTTGACATCGAGAAGTTTTTCGAAGAGAACGACTTTAGATTATGAGAAATAAAGATACAGATCATCTTGATACAACAAGGTAATGTTGAGGCTCTGATGTTAATGTTTATGTCTTAGAAGTCAGGAGTATCATAATTCTCCGTCTTAGTGATAAGGCACTAACAGAAGTCGTTAATAATGATGTGGGTGAAACTTGAGTCATTATATATGACTAAGTTTGTGGCATAGAGACTTTGTTTGAAGCAAAAAGTATATTTGTTTAGGATGACTGAGACAAGAACGATGATGGAACAACTAGGAAATTCTAACGAGATTCTAAACGACCTGGAGACACATGAATATTTTAAGGATGAGGATAAAAGCTTTGCTTCTTATTAGCATTTTACTTAAGACACATGAACATTTTAAAGATCCTTTGTTGTTTGGGAAGGACTAGACCATCACTCTACCAGGAGGTGTAAAACCCAATAAGGATTAAGGAACTTCATATGTTTCACAAGTCTACGAGAGAGGATAATGGGTCGAATTTGAATGTCTAAGTTAAAGGGAAAGAAAGAAATAGAGTTTAAAGGGGTGATTTGGTAGAAGTTGAATGTTACAAATGCCATAACAAACATTACTTCAAATTGAGTTGTCCAGAAGAAAAGAACAGAAATGGGAAATGCAAGAAATCTCATTTTAAGAAGAAATTTGCTAATGTTGTTGTAGTGCTTGATAGTTATGAGTCTGTAGTGGTGTTGGTGGTGTTTGTGTTTGATACACAGAGGCACTAGGTCATGGACTCATGATGCACTTATCACATGTGTTCAGTAAAATAGTTTTTTAAGACCTTAGAACTGAAAGAAGGTGGATTGGTCTTTCTTGGGAACAATAAAGCCTGTAAGGTGCAAGGCATGAGGTTTATCATATTAAAGATGTTTGATAACTAAGAGATGTTGTTGCAAGAAGTGAGATATGTTCTAGAGCCTAAGGAATCTTCTGTCAATTATTATGTTTGATCAAATTGGTTTAGCAACAAAGATTAAACAAATAGTGACAAAAATTCTAAAGGTAACATCTAGAGTTGCTAAGGGGGAGAAAAAGAATGGCTTGAACATCTTAAACTATTCAACCATGATTGTGCATGCGTCTATGGCTAGTTAAGCGATGTAAGAAAAGACGAAGTTATGGCATGTGAGGATGAGACACATTAGTGAAAAGGGTCTGGTAGAGTCGAAGAAGTAGAACTTGATAGGAGGCGATAAGATAGAAGGGCTAGAGTTTATAATCACTGAGTACTGGGAAAGTCTCATAGATTGAAATTTGAGATTGATAAACAAATGTCCAGTAAACCCTTTAAGTATGCTCATGCATACCCGTGGGGTCACGTGAACTCAGACTCATAGTAGAAGGTCTTATTTTCTCATTGTCATAACTGATTACTTAAGGAGGGTGTGGATCTATATCTTGAAAAGTAATATTGAGACTCTTAAGATGTTTAAGGAGTGACACACCATGGTGAGTAATCAGTAGGGGACCAAATTGAAAGTGCTCAGGATAAATAATGGATTGGAGTTTGTTTTAGGAGAGTTTAATAACTTTTCAAGGTGGAAGGTAGAAAGATGCATAAGACAGATGCAGATACACTACAACAAATAGGTTGGCTGAGAGGATGAACAAAACTATTTTAGAGAGGGTAAAATTGTCTAAGTCTTTTTGAGGAAAAGTTGCAAACATGATTATCTACTTGATAAATATGAGTCCATTGTTTGGTGTAAATTGCAAGACTCTTGTGCAAGTATAGAGTGGAAACCTTGCATATTATGAAATTTAAAGGTGTTTAATGCATTGGCATTTACACATGTAAAGAATGATAAATTAGAAGCACAAAATGAAAGGTGTATCTTTATTGGATACATAGTAGGTGCGAAGGTATAAGTTGTGGAGGTTGGAGCCTGTACAAGATAAATGTTTTGTTCGTAGGGATGTCATATTCAATGAAACTTGAATGAATATGAAGTGCAAAGATCGAAAGAAGGGAAAAAAGAAAGTACACGTTGAGGTGAAGCATTTGATGGTGGATCAGGTCTTCTAGAGGTGTCAGACGATGATGAATCAAACAATGGAAATCAATCTTCTATTTTTTACTCAAGAAGACCCAAATGTGTGGAGGTTGACTGCGACTATGAACTTACATGTGAAAGGGGAAGAAGGATGATCAAATATACACAAAGGTTTGGATATGTTGATCTTATCAGCAATGTTTTTACAACACCTTAAGAGATAGACGTTTCAGAGCCTAAAAGCTTTTTAGAGGTAAGGTTAGTAGTGGCAGGTTGACATGGAGGAGGAGATTGAATATCTTTGGAAGAACCACACAAGGACGTTTATTGATCTACTAAGAAACCAAAAGGTGGTATGATACAAGTGAATGTTCAAGAAAAAATAGGAAATACCATGTATGGAGGGACAGAGGTTCAAGGCTAGATTGGTGGCAAAAGGGTTTACACAAGTGGAAGGAGTTGACTATAATGAGATCTTCTCATCTATGGTAAAACTTTACTCAATATGGATTTTGATATCTATTGTTAACAAGTACAATTTGGTGTTGGAACATTTTGACATGAATATAACTTATTTGTATTGAATGTTAGAGGAGACCATTTACATCCAACAACCTGAGAGATTTCTAGAAAAAGTGAGGAAAGGATGTGTCTTTTGAAGAAGTCATTGTATGGCTTGAAATGGAGTGCAAGATAGTGGTACAAGAGATTTGATGACTTCTTTCGAGAGAAGTAATTATGATAGATGTGTTTACATTCTCAAAAGAGAAAAAGAGACAAATAATTTATATTGTTCTTGTTCTTAATATAGATAGATGATATCCTTATGGACATACAAGATGGAGAATTATGATGTTTAACTCTAAATTATGTATGACAAACAATATGTTGAAGAGCTCAATCAGACAATTAGACTAATTAGACCATGTAATGAAAGAGAGCATAAAATAAACTAATAGAAATAGTCTAATAGTGATGTGATAAACTATTTAATTTATATAGGTAATTATGAGTATAGACAATCTATTTTATGTTTCATATATATAACTTTTCAAGTTTCTTTCAAATCTATTTTATGTTTCATTAAACTTTGTATATATAACTTTTCAAGTTTCTTTCAATCTTTTCATTCTTGTATTTGTTGTTTGTTATTATTAAGAATCTAATATTTCTAAAAAAATATATATAAAAGTTGTTGAAATTAATTTTAATAATTAATCATCATTGCTTAGTGATAATATGATAGTGATAATGTGATAAAAAGATATGCATATGTAACCTTGAGTTGCTTTTCTTTTCCTTTGAATTATAACACACTTTCAAAATATACAAATAATATCATTATTTATATTAAAATTGATTTTAACTTCTCAACATAAACTTTATTATTATTTATTATTATTATTATTATTATTCTTTATTATTATTATTATTATTCTTTATTTTTATTTAGGAAATATTCAAGAATTAAGTTAAAATATGACCATGGTGTTGGTATTGAATCACAAAATAAAAACAATTTCATTGTTTGAGCATGTTGTCCATATTGTTCCAAAAAAATATTGTCGTGCGTATGATATAAAGAACTCATTTTACTGATTTTTTCCATCTAAAGATTAATATTCATTCTGTAAAATTTACTAATAAATTATTTTTAATATAATTTGACCGGCCCTATTTCATCTGTTTTTTTTTTTCTTAATCTTTATTTTTTATCCACAAATTTTAAATAAAAACCTGTAATTTAGAGATTTTATTAATTGTATTCGAACAAATTAAATGTTAATATAACGAGCATTTCGTAGTTTGTTTTCTTAACTTTTTATATTTTATTGTTTTTAAATTGAATTTACACACACACAATATATAATTATCGATAATTAAAAACAATCTTAAATTAAAACATAAAAATTTTAAAAAATCTAAAATATAATTTATATGTTTAAAAATATTCATTTATTACTAATTTTAGCGATATACAATAAGCACACTAACTCGCTATTGTTATTAAGAACAACACAAATTATAATATTATATTTAGAGAACATTATATAAAACATATACAGTGTTGTATAAATAACATATATAAGCTGTATAATATATAATATATATATATATATATATATATATATATATATATATATATTACAATATATTAACAATAATATTCATATATAATACACTATAATTATTTAAACTTCAATCAATTTACAGTAAACAGCCATATTTTCTTATTTTTCCCTTCACACTTCCCAAACAAAAAAACTTATTTTCATTTTCAAATGAGTAGTTTCCGTTTTTAAGAATACATATGACTGAAAAAACTTGTTATCAAATAGGAATCATTGATACCAATTTCACTATTCTATTTATATCTTTTCGAAATAAAAATTCGTTCTTATTATCATCTCCGTTTCTAAAGTAAGAACTTTATTTTCATCTCTATTTTCATATTTAATGAGTATAAATATTTTATTCCATTTCCATCTTTATGGAAGAACAGATATTATTTCCTTAATTATTCTTAATATAATTAAATAAAATAAAAAATAATATTATTAAATATTTAATTTCAAAAAAATTTAAATTTTGTCAATGTAAAATGTCAATAAAAAATTTATAATTATAATTATATAAATATCAAATAAAAATATTAAATAATAATTAAATAAATACAAAATATTATTAAATAATTATAAAAAAATAATAGTGAAATTAATTAAATGTATAACATAAAAATAAAAATAAGTTATAACCAATCGACAGAAGAAAAGTTAGCATAATTTTTTTAGGTTACTTCATTAATTAAAAATATTATAATAATTTAAAATAGAGATAAATATAATAATAAGAATAATAATAATAGTATTAAAACGAGAGCAACTAAATATATATATATATATATATATATATATATATATATATATATAT
>Ga0209700_107656_pt1 | contig 14877 bp, 8 predicted proteins | sample SiratroredBW_FD_187528 | JGI IMG/M metagenome (GOLD analysis project Ga0209700, IMG submission 187528) | Root nodule microbial communities of legume samples collected from California, USA - Siratro red BW (SPAdes) (version 2) | ecosystem: Host-associated > Plants > Roots > Nodule | place: USA... | reverse complement strand
AGAAGGACAAAAAAAAAAAAAGTAGTATGAAAGGCTTATTTAAATTCCACATCCTATCTTTTGAATTTGCCATAACAAAATCCATTCGTTTTATGAGTTAGAAAATTAAGCATATTAATAACATAAAAGGAAATTTTTTTTAAATTACTCCAAAGACTTTAATATCGTTGATGTTTCTAAACCTACCCATGGATATTAGCTAGAACATTAGGTCGTCCATGACAAGAAAGTAGGAAAAAAATTAAAATCCAAGACTTAGTCGTTGATCATTTAAGTCTTACACATTTTATTGGTTTGAAGATTAGGACACCACACAAAGTACTCACAAAAACAAAACTATTTGAAAGATAGAATTATTTATTTTCCTCATGTAATACATTGTATAAAAATGTATGAAAGGAATAACTAAGAATCATATATTTAGATAAATAGTTAAAATATTTTTTAACAAAATTTTTCTTACAATTAACTAACTCCTTAAATCACTTTTAATGTCCTTGTTTATTAACTTGATTTCCAAGAATTACTTTTTTTTAAATTATTACATGAAATTCATTTTAAAGACTCCCTTCATAAATAGTCATGTTTACGTATATTTCTCTAGGACTCTCGTTTTGGGCTCCACTTTCTTTTTCTCTTTGCTTTTGTTATTTTCTTATTAAATTTTTAAAGACCCAGTCAAGTTTTGAGGTCTAATTTTGTTAGAACAAGTCATCACATTTAAAGTTTTTTCAAAAAATTATTAAGTTATATGTTGCCCTATTCTAAACAGTAGGAAGCTAGAGTCATCAAAATATCTAACTTTATAAAGTTTTTTCTTCTTTAATACAATATTGGTTGAAAAAGTTATTATTTTGTCTATTCTAATTTTGAATTCATGGTTGAATGTTAGTTTTTTCACATAAAATTAATTATTTGGGAGACTAAAACAAAAGTGCAAAATATACTCGTGTGAATTTTACATTTATGATTTACTATGATTTTTCTTTTTAAAAGTTCTATCTATTTTTCATATATGGTGTATTTCACGAAAGAACTAAAATAGAACGACCTTCAAAAAGTGTTAGAATTTTTTACAAAAATATTATTTACCCTCATCCTTGTACTCCATTATAACATAAAAATTGAAAAAGGAATATATCATGGAAGGATTATACTAAAGTTCATGTGAGAATGCTCAACAATTTAAACTTAGCTAAATCTAAATTGACGTAATCTCCGACTGTTCTTACTTAAATCTAAATTTAGGTAATTTCCAACCGTTCGTAAAAAGAAAAATCCCAAGGATTATATTTTTTTCTTGAGATGTGAGATTTTTTAATGTATTAATTATATATTTGTTAAGTATCCAAATATGAATCTAAGTTCCACATTGAGTAGGAATGAGAAATTTGAGTAACATATAAGAAAGAAGACCCACAAATTCAATGCCTTAAGATTTTGAGTTGGAGGTGGTGTCATACTTTGAGTAACATTTAAGAAAAAAAACCCACAAACAATGTGCACATTAAGTAGAAATGAGAAATTTGAGCTTTTTTTTCCCTCAAATTACCTAACAATATTTATAAATATACATATGAAGTATGGATCCCATTTATAAATATAAATGAGAAATTTGAGCTTTTTTTCCCCTCAAATTACCCAACAATATTTATATATATACATATGAAGTATGGATCGCATTTATAAGTAGAAATGAGAAAATTGAACTTTTTTTCCCCTCAAATTACCTAACAATATTTATATATATACATATGAAGTATGGATCCCATTTATAATTTTCAGAGAAACTGTGAAAATGGTAGCCTTCCATTAACCACGTACATTTGCAATGAGACTTTCACACCATAATTTTCTTATCTTAAATGTATCCTGTACATGAGCAACCTGTACACTAGAAAGCCTTATCCTTTTCTGGACTATTTACTAAATATTCACCTCCAGACACACTACTGTATCTTTCTTCGTATTTTCACCCACTTCTCCTAACTCATTGTTTTTTAGAACTCTACTAAGGTTTAGAAATGATTCAGGGTAAGAGATATGAGTATTAGACTTATTTTTCTTAAACTAAGACCAACATTTCCACTGTGTAAAGCAAAAGATTTCTATATTATCAATCTTTCCATTATTAAACATTATTTTACTTCTCTAATTCTATATTTCTATTACAATAGTTGCTCATTTTCACACACAATTAAAGTTCTTGTTCAATCTCTGTAAATAAAAACTTTACAAGTGTATACCAGAGTTCACCGAACTAAGTGACTCTACTCCCACCCATCTATCACATGGATCCCACACATTTTAAGCAACTCTACATGTAAAACACATTGGACATACTAAGTTAGATGTTGCCACCTCTCTCATCCAAGGTTTACTTTTTAGTAGGTAGTATATTTAGTACTAACCTCTATATACACATACTGCAAAAAATATTTTAGCTTTAAATTCCGGATCAGATGGACTTGAACACCTTAATCATCTTCCAACCACCACCACCTATCTTATCCCCTCTTCCATATTTAATATATCCTTCAAGAGTTGTTCTTCTAATTCTTTCTCCCATTCATACCTTGTTTTAATATTCAAAATATCTAAGGTTTTTTCTTTTTTTCTGTATTACATATTTCCTTCCATAAATTCGAATCTTGCTAATAATTTGTATTCATGTCAAGATCTGTAAGTAGAAAATCTAGGAAAAAATTGAAAAAAAAAAGATTTTTTTTTTCATTGATTCAATTTTCAATCGATTTGTCAATAACAAACGGATTACGAGTAATTTGTGTCGATCCCACTAAGTAGAGATCGATATACATATCAATATATACAAAAAAAAAAAAAAATGCTTTTTTCATTTACAACAAAATGATTCAAATCTGAAATAGAAAAAGAAAATGTTTGACAGGAACGGTCCGTAAGCCATATTAATTGCCAACTACATCCATAATTTCTCATTCTCTGAAATCCATTCATTAACCTCCTCCACTATTTTATCTTTATAAAGTGATAATACGTATAGCCTTCGATACCTAACTTGGAAAGATTGCTCATAAAGTAATTTGTCCTCCGCGAATCTTATTCTCTTGCCATCTCCAACTTTCCATATACAGTAACCATCAAACCAATTATTGTATGGGCCGTCCTTAACCTCCCTCTTTCATACCTAACCTTCATTTCACTTAACAATTAATGTATGGTTAAATTTTCCTATTTCTCTATACCTAGTCCACCTTTTCCCTCAAGAACCCAAACTATCTTCCTATCCTCATGTTCCCCACCCCGTAACAATTTTGTTTGAATTTTTCTGATCTGTTTAAACATAAAAATCGATGCTTCTATAAGTAATTTTGCATGTAATTTTACTCATAAATTGAATCATAAATCAACATATCAAAATTTAGTCCTAGTATCATAACGTGTAGAGTAAACTGAATCAAATCTAATATTAAAATTTACATTCCACATCTCACTTTAGGATTTAAAGTCATGCTTTATGGACTCTTCTCATAATTCAAGAATTAAATATAGAAATATATGAAAATTTATTCTTATCAAGTTTATATAATAAAATTATTTTAGTCAAAATCCAACTCCAAAGACCACTTTCAATATATATATATATATAATTGGAGATCAAGAATTATGCATCTATTATTAGATGTAAACTTATTAAAAAAAAATTAAATTACCAACATTAAATAATATCACTAAATTACTTTCAAAACTAATAAAGAAAAATAAATAATACATGCAGTCCCAAAACAGTGACACACAGTAAGTAGAAATACAAATATTCACCATGTACATACATGTAAAATGTATAGGTATACAAATAGACACATGAATACATACATTGACACAATTTTTATAATTTAAATGCAAATAAGTATTATATATTGACACTTAAATATATTAATAGTTAGCACTTATCACATACTTATTACATATTGGAAATGACCAAATATAAGTTGAATTTTTACACTACTAAATCACTTATTAAACTTCTCAAATGATAAAATTTTTACATTTTTTAAGTTTATGCGTAGAATTCTCACAACACACAAACATCAAGTTAAATCAAAAGACTCACAATCAACTCAAAATAAATCAAACATTCTCATTCCTCAACATTTAATTCATGTAGATAATCTACTGTCACACATCTCTAGACATACAATTTTGAACATAAACAAACATAAGTTTCACTCAAGGAAATCATCATTCTTTCTTAAGTTTTCAATGTTATCTATATTATTCTCTTTCTTTGTTTATGGCTTTGTTGGGTATAAGAGCAATATCTTAAACTATATTAATCTTATTAAGTTTATTATTATCTTGTTTAAATATAATACATTTATCTAAAAAATTTATATTAATCTCAAAATCTAGTTCAATAATTTATTATGTCTAAAATAAGGAAGAATATATATATATATATATATATATATATATATATATATATATATATATATATATATATATATATATATATATATATATATATATTAAATGTGTCAGTTTGATCTTTGTTCTTTAAAACATCCATTTTAGGCCCTATTTTAACATCATGATGTTTATAATGTTTATGAAGATAATTTTTTCTAATTTAATACAAAAATATGCTAAGAATACAATTTCTGTTGCATCTTCCACAATTATGTGGCTACAATTGCATAAGAAATTTCTCTGGCGATATGCTTCCTACCTCCTTGTACGTGCAGTCGTGCTCCTATGGGTGAATGTCTAATGCAATTTCTACACTAGTGTATCTCTTATACTTTCAGTGAGTACACTTATACCATTATAGAACCTTTTCAATTATAATTAAACAAATTCTAATTCTCAAATATATTTTAATAATAAATTCAAATCTACATAAATAAATTTACATAAATAAATTAGTTTATATATTCAGTTATTAATTATTATTAAAATTACTTTGTGTGCTCTACAACACTTTAAACATTAAATCATGTGATATCTCACATAGAAAACCATCAATCCTAATCTATTAATTAAAATCAAACGGTTGAAGCACAATTTAAATCATTCAAATCTCAAATTCTAATAGGTGCCATTATCAATTAATTTAGTATTATATTTACCAGTAGCCCACATATGAAATATTATACTGATAAGACTAATACTTGAGTCTCAAAATATTAAAGGGAGCAACTTTACATTAATAAAGAAATAAAATAAAAAAGAATCACAAATATCACAAGTAAATAAATTATATCAATATTGTTACAATTGAAAATAATCCACTTTGTCAATACTCAGTCTCAGGTGTTTATGACTCTTCAATCTTATATAACAGAATCGTAGTGAGGCTTGAGCGTTTTTTTTTTCTTATCCACAATACTTATTATAGGTATTGATACATGAAACATCTCACTCTCTCTTATTTTAACACTCCAAGATGCAAAGGATGTGATCTCAAACTTCCAAAAATTGCTCTTAAAAAACCATTAAACATGTTTTCCTTCTCTCTCAAGCATCAGAAACCAACCAAGTGTTGGTGGTAAAATGGAAGCAGAGAAAACCTACCTTTATTTATATACTAATGAGGAACCAAGAGTTTAGCTTCCAAAGACTAAGTTCAAGTCACTCTCAAAAATTTTTTTCCTCTCTTTAACCGTCCAACTTATTTTATTTTTCAGAACACTTTATCTTTATCCTTTAATAATACAATTAAATAAATTAAATAAGCAAAATAAACAACTATATCATATATTATTTTATGAAAAACAAATCATTATATTTCTATTTTTATTTTAACTGAAATCTTGTTTCATAAGTTTTTCATTTACACTTTATCAATAATTTCTTTTATTGGGTTGTTCTTCCTGTATAAAAACAGGTAATTTTATTTTATAATAACTAATTTCTGACATCAAATGAAATTATTTTATATTTTGATACTAGCAACAAGACTATCCATATATGATGAAAGAAGAAACATTGGAAATCAAAGGTGAGCAAGAGTTTTGTATAGCTTTAAAGATTATTGAAAGTTTTATTTATTTTTAATTAATAGGTTGGAAAAGCATGTATTATCAATCAAAGTTACTAAACAGAAAGAAACACATCATACAAACTGATACAAGGGAAACCTGTTCACATTTTTAATGGCTAGAATTTACCTTGATTTAGCAAGTAACCTTCTAACCTTCAAAACTATGGTCACATAAATCACATCTTTCAAGTGGTCAATAAAGTGAAAATAAGCATGTCTCCAAGTTCTGTTGAAGAAAATAACACTGCAAACCCCCCAAAATCCTGCTGCAAATCCAACTCCCATTCCTATATAAAACTCTGACGTTCCAAAGAAATTTCCATCAGCATGTCCAACAGAAACATTATCAGATAATAACCCTTCCTTGCTTGTGCAATTACTTGTTATAGGAGGACCACAAAGCTCAGGATTTCCTGTGTAGCTAAGAGTTTCAAAGCTCTGAAGTTGGGTGCCTGTGGGAATTCTGCCAGACAAGTTGTTGTATGACAGATTCAGGAAACTGAGGAAAGACAAATCAGACAAGCTTTGAGGGATTTCACCAGAAATGTGATTCAATGAGAGATCAAGGGATTCTAACAATTTCATTTTTCCCATGTCCTTTGGTATCTCTCCAGATAGAATGTTTCTAGACAAGTTCAAAAACCTCAAAGCTGATAGCTTTGAAATTTGAAGTGGAATTGCTCCAGACAGCATATTACTTGAAAGATCAATCATTCTCACCAATATGAGGTTGTCTCTGTACTCTAACTCATCCCCTTTGGGAACTAACTCAAGACTTTCCTTGTAGTTGTTGTAACTGAAGTCAGAGCCATATGAAAAACTCAAAGGGTTGGAAAAGAATTCATCTTCACCAGCCATTGTGTTCATGTCATCCAAACAACTTGGAATGGATCCTGACAGGCTATTATTGGCAAGATCCAGCACTATAAGGGAAGAAAGTTGGCACATCTTTTGAGTAATTCTGCCTTTGAAGTTGTTGGATCTTAGACGAAGAACTATTAGATATTGCATTTCCCAGATCCAAGTTGGTATTGTTTCAGAAAGTTGGTTATTACCCATGTCAATGAACTTCATTGTAGAGCAATTTTGCAGGGTTGAAGGAATATGTTCTGAAAGGTTGTTGTCATTTAACAACAAAGACTCAAGCTGAGATAGATTACCAATGGAGTTTGGTATTTCACCAGAAAAATTGTTAGAACCCAAGTTCAAGTGCACCAAGGCTTGCCAATGAACCCAACAGTGACCAAGATCACCAGATAAGACATTGTTTGAAACATCCAGAACAGTTAACTTGTTGGTAGCATTTGTCTTTCCACATAGTAAGGGAGAAACTGTTCCAGAAATTGAGTTATTGGCAATGTTCAGCACTTCAACATTTGCAGACACACTTGGCAATCTACCCTTGAACAAATTAGAACTCAGGTTTATGACGCTGGAATTTAAAAGGATGTTAGATACGTCTCCTCTTAACAGATTGTTTGAAAGATCCAGGAATTCAATTTGCAGACTCCAATTCCAAAACCAACTTGGAACCAAGTCTGCAATGCCTGCCTTAGACATTGTCAACACCTTGACAGAACTCTGGTTTTTGAGCCATTCTGGAAACTCAGGCCCTACTCCAAAGGAGCTCAGCAAAACATATTCAAGCTGAAAAGGAGGAACCCATCTAGAGCTCACTCTGAGGAACAAGTTTGTTGAAGATAAACGTAGTTCCTTTAGTTTCAAAAGTCTTACAAAATGCAGCTCCTCTATTGACCCTTCTAACAAATTTGATGAAAGATCTAATGTCACTAAATTTGAGAGAGTTCCAACAGTTACAGGAATCTCACCAGTCAGAGAATTAGCTCCAAGGTTTAATATCTGCATCTTTTTGAGGAACCCAAAACTCTTGGGAATGGTCCCATTCAGTCGGTTGTGAGCCAGGTTTAAAGTCCTCAAGGATGATAAGTTTGCAAATGATGCAGGAATTGGACTAATAATGGTATTATTACTCAGATCTAGAACTTCAAGATGCTTGAGCTCACTCAATGAATTAGGAAGTGCTCCACTGAGTTGGTTGGCATGCAGGTCTAGAATTTTTATGTTCTGAAGGCTTGACAATACTTGGGGAATTTCTCCATGCAAAAGGTTACTGTGTAAATCAAGTTGGACAAGAGTTGTGCTGAGATTGGATAGCCATGAAGGGATTTCCTGATTTAGATCATTATTTGAAAGATCAAGGACTTGGAGATATGTAAAGTTGGTTTTTTTTCCTTTTGGTGGTCCCAGGTTATCAATTTGACAGTTCTCCAAATGTAGTTCTGAAAGAGAAGGAAGTGCACTCAGTACTTGAAGCCAATCAGCTTCTTTATGAAGGTCTGCATAACTCAAATCAAGGTATTCCAAGGAAGAAAGCCTTGGAATCCAATCAAGGCTATCTATCTGAAGAGCATAATTGTAACCAAGATTAAGGTGCTGCAGGTTTGATAGATTTCCTAGTTGGTGAGGGATTAGTCCCATGAATCCACTTAAGCTAAGGTCCAAGTATCTCAGGCTCTCCATTGAGCCTAGGAAGCTTGGTATTGGAGTAAGAACAAAATAATTTGAACTCAAGTCCAAACGAGTCAAAGATTTTAGTTCAAGAAGGGAAGGACTAATCTCACCACTCAATTCCCTATAGGGAGAGCCCACAGATGTGTTAAGATTGAGTTCCATGACTTGACCAGTGAAGTTGTTGCAGCGAACCCCTGGCCATGAACAGCAATCTTTTTCTTCAGACCATGATGCAAGCCTGTTTGAAGGGTCTGCTAATCCATGCTTGAAGCTGAGGAGTGCATTCCTTTCTCTCTCACTGCAACTCATATTGAGCCCTGCTACAATGCTTACTCTGAAGTGGAGTGTTGTCAACAAAATCAAGAGAAGAACTTGAGTTGCATATGGTGCTGCCATGAGGAAGTAGTGATTGAATCCACAGTTTGCTGGCGCTTGGGATTTAGTATACAGGCTATAAATCATAGAAGGGTTTGTTAAGTGTAATTTTGTTGTACCACTAAGTGTAGTGATGTATATTTCTAGAATATGAGTCATTTAGGAATAAAAAAATGTCTAACCGGGCCACTATTATTATGCACTAGTTTATTTTGTACAAAATTTAGAGAAAGTTCTGTAAGTGTTTCTGGTGCTGATATCCAATCAAAATTGGAGTTTATTGTGATAATTTGTGGATTATCGAAGTTAAATTTTCCATTTTTATTATTTCAAGAAGATGTAAAGAACTGCATCTAGATTTGCCTTCTAATTATTCTTACAGGATAAGGAGCATGATTCTCACAAAGTGGAAGGAGTGGTATTTTTGAAAACCGAGCTTGAATTCCCGAGAATGGATTATCTGAGTTATTGAAAACTGAGAAAAAGTTTATAAAAAAATTTTCGACTCTCAAATTAGAAAAAATATAATTGAAATAACAAGGTATATGGTTAGTTATTGAGTATTTGTTATTCAGTCATGCATGACCAAATCTATTTTATATATGTTCTAGTTCAAAGCTTAAGTGGCTTCAAGTCAGAGCATTCAGAATTGAGTTTCCTTGTTTACAATGAGAGGTGTATTTTATAAGTTCTAGTTAGTTATTATGATATCTTTTAGATCTAATATTATCTGCTTCTTAAAGTTTGTATATTCCTCAACCCATCACAAGTAAATATTTTTATGATTTTTGTTAAAATTTTTGGATAGTTTGATTGAATTTCTATGTTAGTGATTATCAGGTCCTACATCTCACCAACTCTTAAATAAGTTACATTTTCTTTTAATAAAAGATGAGATTAACTAATGATACAATAAGCATGGATTATGTAACAATTTGAGTAAAATCCTGCTTGCATGTAACTTGTAAGAAATGTTATTAAGATTATGAGTGAGACAACAGTGGAAACTGCCGTAAATGATAGTTTTCAAACTTCACACAGTGTTCATGTCAATGTTTTATGTCCTAGTTTCATAACTTTGAATTTTATGTCAAAGACCTCGGTCTTCAACTTTTGTCCTTTTATTATGATGGAAAGAAATCAAATTTCAAGGTAAAATATTGGATATATGCAAGAACAGTTTGGTTTGGTGTCTCAAAATCTCACATAATTCCAAATGTTACGGTAGAAATTGACTTGGTCTTTATGAAGAAATATTTGTTTAGCAAATCAGGGAATTTGTGCATATGTAATGGGTGTCACAAGGACTGATGTACCAACCCATTAGTGCAAGTAGCTTTAGTATTTTCATAAGGGATTCTTCGTTTTCAACTCATGATGCTTCTTAATTCAAATGCTTTCAATTTTGGTGAACTTTTTTTCATTCCCAGTTATCGCTTTCATGATTTTGTCAGCATAAACTGCACCTCACCTTTTGGTGAGTGCTGTGGAAGTTATGCAGACCAATAAATGTGCAAGCTCCACTTCTCCATTAATTGCACGTTAGCAGATTTTATTGAATAAAGTAATGACAATATGTACTACAACTGAATCAGTTTTAGATGATATTGCAGTTTTAGATGACTTGTAAAAGAAACCAGTGATTTATATAAACAAATTATAAAAAGAGTTTAATGGTCATATAACTTTAATGCTATTATGTTAGTGTAATGTTTATATTATTAACTGATAATAGTTCTATAATAATTGCCACAAAATTCTTGATTGAATAAAATTGAGTATATTTTAATCAATTTGTTAATATATCCCTAGTCTGGTTTATTTTTTAAACTGTCATAATAATATATTTAGGAAAAAAGGAATGCTCTGATGGACTTGGTCTTTATGGTTGTGGTTGGAATGTTTATGGCCTCTTTTTCACTTTTCCGTATTAGAACAAATGTCTTTAAGATATCAGAAGCACGTTGCTAAAAATGCTTCTTTATTTTCATTTTCTTTAAAAGTTGGTATAAGAACAGAGAAAATAAACATTCCAACCACAACCATGATGACCAATTCCATAGTTCAAATGCTTGTTCAAACGTAAACTGTTCAGCACAACCCATCAAGAGCAGTTCCTTGCTGTTTGTAATTGTTTTTTAATTATTTAACTTTCAGGTAAAATTTTCACTAAGTATTTAACACTGTTCTGGTCTATCAAGGATGCATCTAACTTACATATATATATTTTTTTCATTTCCTACAGTTATTTCTTTCATATTTGTTAACAGCATTATGCATTGGTCCTTCCACCTTTCATTAGCAAATTGGACACTAAAGAGATTCTGTCAGAAACAAATAACAAGGAGGAAGTATAAAATGAAAGGCTTCAACACTTATAGATGTACTTTGGAAGTGTTTGGAGAATCTGAAGAGGAAATACTGGGAAGGTCTCACAAGAATGAGAATTGACTCAACATATATGGGAATAACACTACTTTTAATCCAAAATCTTAAGACATTAAATTTATGGGTCTTTTTTTTTATATATTGTTCAGTTTTCTCATTTCTATCAAATGTGAGATTAGACTCATACTTGAATAGTTAAACACATTACGTAAAAGGTGGTAAAAAGTGGAGGGTGATTAGTAGCCTATTATTGTCCAAAAAGGCCTTATTATTACAGTGGGAAATAAAATAAGCTGTTAGTGGACAACTTGCTTATACAAAAGTTGGAAATGATTTAGATCCTAGTCAACAAGCTGGTCTGCTTCAGTCAGTTCACATTGCAATCATAGAATTTTATTTTTTTTTCTTCATACTTCTCTAAGACATTACACTACAAAACCTTCTGATAAATTCAATCATGAACAAGACATTTTACTTGTAGCACTGCAACTTAACAATTTCTACCAATAACCCTGTTGTGTATATAATCACAATCATATATCTTTTTCTATACCCTATAACTATAAGTCTATATAATCTATCTCCACTTCACTCATTCATTCATCAGCATTGGAAAATGTATTCCAGAGCTACACCACCACATATGCTAGTGCTAGCAATAACATTGGTGCTGGTTATGCATGCAATGGGGGATTCAGCTCAAGACAAACAGAAATGTGCAGAATCACTGACAGGTGTTGCAACGTGTCTGCCATATTTGGGTGGTGAGGCGAAATCACCAACTGCAGATTGTTGCAGTGGTCTGACGCAAGCCATGAAGAGCAACAAGAAGTGCATCTGTGTTATTCTCAAAAACAGGGATGATCCTGACCTTGGCTTGAAGATTAACATCACAATTGCTGTTGGTCTCCCCTCTCTTTGCAAAACACCTGATAATCTCTCACAGTGTCCAGGTATGTCCAAATCAAGCTTTCCTTTTCCTTAAACAACACTACATTACATTACAGTGTCTTGTTCCATTTTCTATATAATGAATAGGTCGTACGTGTCTCAGTTTCAGATACGTGTCGGATAAGAAATCGTCACTTAAAACTAAGTGTCTGGGCTTCATAATTATAAGCCTTGTTAATTGATATCAAATGACTTATGGTTTTATCTTTAGTAGTATGAGGGAAAAAAGTGTGTTTTAAGGGTATGTTTGATTTTTGAAAAATGAAGTTTCGATTTTCAGATGCTTTGGAAAATGGTGTTTGAACATAGAGTAAAATTGAAGGAGGGATTGAATAAGATGAATACAGAAAAAGCAACATGAGAGAGACTTTTCTAGTTGTTTTTTTTTTTTTTTTCTTTTTCAGAAAAAGTTATTTTGAAAACACATTTTTAAGACTTATATATTTTATACAAGAAACTGATTGCTTAGTATCAACCTGTCATTTTCCTTAAACAACAAAAGGGTGTCACATTCCACTTACTATGCAATGAATGGTCCTCAATTAGTATATTTCAAAGTTGTCAACTTTTCACTTTGATAACTAGACAATAACAAGTTTGAAAGAGTGGAAAAGTGTCTAAATCTGCCATTTTTTTTCTCCCTGTGAAGCTATTATTTCTGACTTTTCAACTCTGAAAGTTAAAATATTTGGGTTTGATTTATCTCAAAATATTCTTGTTTGAAATTGTTTGAGCAGCACTTCTGCACTTGGATCCTAAATCACCTGAAGCTCAAGCTTTTAATCAAAAGGGTCAGAACTCCAATGATGGCTCTATTAGTCCTTCTCCAAATCCTTCCGGTAGTGATCCTTTCAAAGAAATATTCGATTTTGAATATTATTTTTTACTTTGAGGTTTGAGTTTAATGGTGTAGTATTAAAATTTGCATTTATTTATAATGTGTTCTTTTGTTATTCAGCTGAAGGAAGTTCTGAGAATGGTAGAAACCAGGGATCAGATCAAACTGTCACACTAAAAAATGGTGCATCTTATAAGGGAAAGAGATTGCTACAAAGATTTGTTGCAGCTGCAGTTGCAGGGCTTGTAATTTGGCTTTTATGACATACTACCAAATAGAGTACCAGTGATAAATAAACAATTGATGAGATTAATTTGGCTTCTGATTTAGTGCATCTTATAATTTGATGTAAATTTTTCGATGAGAATGATTTTGATATAAGAAAATATGATCTATGTAAAGTAGTTTAATGTAAAAAAATGAGCAAGAGTAAAAAGCTTTAAATTTTAGACTCATAGTCTTCCACCTTTAGTTTTTTGACCCAAATAATTTGTTAAGGTAATTATTGAAATAAATAAAATTTTATTTTTTTATGAAAATTAATAAATTGTGTTTGAAGGTACATTTTTATAATCATGATATGGAGCTTTCAAAATATGATTTTCGTTAACTCGTAATTGCTTTTTTTCTATTTTTTTAATTAAACTTGCGTCTAAACATACAATTTATATAAAAATATTTTTCTTTAGGTATTTTTATTTTATTTTATTTGAAATCTTGTATAGGAATGTCTTTTTAAATTTTTAGGATTTTTTTCAAAAAAGATGTTTAAGTGGTGGGGTTAAGCACAACTTTAGGATTGAGATTCTTTTTATTTTTTAGGCTTTTTTCATATTATTTTCAGGTTTCTTCTTTCAATTTCGTTGAAGTCATTATTTGTCACACACTTTAGTATGTGATTGTCTTATTCACTTTCTTTTTTTAAAAAAAAATCACGTTTTCAGGTTAAAATGTTTTTTTTAGTTTTTATGAAATATTAAAATAAATATTGTGAATAATTTTGAATTGAAGTTTATATTTAACGTAATTTGTAAAAAACAAAAATAATAAAATTGTACAAAATAAATAAAAATGACTACACATAACCATAAAGGAAATTGAATTAGTGATAATTAACCAATAGACTTACTTATATTACACTTAAGTAACATTATGAATTTAATCAATAAACCTATTTGCATAAAAAATAATTATAGATATTTAGAAATTCAATATAATTAATTATTCAATTAAAATTAAAATCAATACATTAAATACACATTTTATTTTTAAATTAAAGTCTAAATATTTATTTCAAAATTTTCAAACCAATATTTAACTTAAAAACAAAACATCCATTAAATAAAAAATAATTTACAAAATAAAGTAAAAAAAAAACGTAAACCATTAAATATTTTTTTAAAAAAAATCACAACAATTAATTACGTATGCAACAAAATCAACTTGAAACAAAAACAGAAAACCTTAACCTGAAAATATGCTACACAGCACGATTCTAACAAAAAAAAAAACTCCATTATAAAATCGTCCTTCAAGTCATGACTTCAAAATAATTAAAATAATAAAAAAACCTGACAAAAAAATCAGTGCTCAACCTTACAACATAAAAAAAAATTAAAAAGCTTTAACACTAATGTCTGTCACTACTTCAACAAAATTGAAAAAAAAAACATGAAAAAAAGTTGTGCTCAAACTCATAATTCAAAAAACAAATTAAAAAAAAGTTATATATATATATATATATATATATATATATATATATATATATAAA
>Ga0209700_107654_pt1 | contig 14881 bp, 5 predicted proteins | sample SiratroredBW_FD_187528 | JGI IMG/M metagenome (GOLD analysis project Ga0209700, IMG submission 187528) | Root nodule microbial communities of legume samples collected from California, USA - Siratro red BW (SPAdes) (version 2) | ecosystem: Host-associated > Plants > Roots > Nodule | place: USA... | reverse complement strand
ATATATATATATATATATATATATATATATATATATATATATATATATATATATATATATCGTAATAACAATGAAATAATCATGCAGGTTATTTTGTAACATAATATTTTTGAACAACTCATATTTATTATTTTCAAAGTATTATTTTTTTAAGTTGATTCTTTTTTTGTAATTCCTAACCATTTATGCATAAATCATAATCACTTTTAATTTTTCCAAATTATTGTTTTCCATCTTCAAATTTTAATTTTTTATATTCCCGAGTTAATTATTTTTAAATTTCTCATTTTTATGTTCGGCTTTCCTTTTCTCACTGAAATTTCAACTCTCCATTTTATACATAAACCTCATTAAGTTGGAAGTGACTTAAATCTGCTTCCTCTTTAGTACACATGTGATTTGGTTCATGGGTATTTACATTTTTAGAATATAAAAATAAAACAGTTTCAAAAATATATAATTTTATAAGAATGATATTAAAAAAATTATAATTTAAAGTATATGAAATTTTGTAGAAGTAATATTAAAAAATATGCAATAGTTATATTTAAGTAGAGAAGTTATTTAACTATTTTAGAAAAAAATAAATTACTAATTTTATTAAATAAAAATTATTTTTATGTATTAAAGAGTAAAATTGTTTAATTAAAAAATATGAAGAAATTGCAAAAATCGTTGTATTCTTTTATATATTGGCATAGATAATCTAACATTTCAATTCATCTTAAAAATTATTTAAATATTATTCATTTGTACTAAAATGGCTTATAATTTTTTTTCTTTCAACTTTTCGTATATCATCACTTTAAATAACATTTTGGAAGAGGAGAAATTGAAGAAAAAACACCGGAGATCTCCGTCAATAAATCATACAAGTGAATTTTACATCGTAATTATCATATTTCAATGAAAAAAATCTAGATGTTTACAGAATTTAAAACACTTGACGTTTGAATTTAATTTTGCTACATTTTTAAATGTTTTTTTTTATAAATCAATGTAAATTTCTTAAATTTTAAATTCTCTGTTTCCATAGGATAATTTAATTTGAATTATATCTATGTATATATAACAATTAAAATTTTAATATTAAACATTAACAAATTTTAAAATTTAATGTGAAATATGTATAAATGAGAGAAAAGAGAGTATAATTTTTTTTAAATCCTAGTTTTCAGATGAAAATTCATAGGCTTTTTCTTTATTTTCTACCCAAGCAATATATCTTATCATAAAATATTTTAATTTTTCTATAAAAATGAATTAGCTTCTAATTTTTATATCCAAACATAATATCAGGCATTACTGATTCTTTGTTATTTATATTTTTTTTTCAACTTCTTTATTTTTATCTAATGTATGATCACAAAATTCAACCATTTTTTATTTAGTTTTTGAAATTTATCTATTAGAATAATCATAGAATAGATATGAGACTTACTACTATATATCTAATACAATTTTTTTTTTCAAACACAGTGTTCTCGCACAGCTTAACTTTACATGGCAAGGATATGCTATATTATTGGTATGCCACTCTCACTTCACAACAATGCATTGTTTTTTCTGCATATAAATACATATTTCCTTAGTGATTATATTTATACTTATTTTTATATATATATTTATACTATAAGAAAAAGGTTATTTAGAGACCAATTTTTACCTACTAAATAAAATGATTATTAATTGTGATCACAATAGTCACCAAATTAGATTTTGATTGCTAAATTACTACAAAATAGAAGTAATAATTGAATTTAGTGACCAATTAAGTCAAATAATTGGTATATAACATTAGCTACCAATGTTTTAATGACCTATATCATGAGATTCTAAATTAGTCTCTAACTTAATTAGATACCAATTTAGAATCTAATGACATAGGTCACTAAAACTTTGGTAGCTAATGTTAGATACCAATTATTTGACTTAATTGGTCACTAAATTCAATCATTACTTTTATTTTGTAGTTATTTAGCAACCAAAATTTAATTTGGTGATTATTTTGGTCACGATTAGCAACCGTTTTATTTGGTAGCTAAATATTAATCTCTAAATAATTTTTTTCTTATAATATTATTTATTTATATTAATTTTCATTCTTCAAATATGTTGACAGTTTTAACCATCTTATCTTAGATCATTTAAAATGAAATTTTTTCAACACCCCTTCCTACCCAAATGTTAAAGCTTGGTGAAGGGAAACACTAAGTGACACCAATAATAGCAACATGTATGGATGAAAAAATTACATTTACCATATCCGTTACACTTTGAGGGGTGTCATAGCTAGCAGTAGTGTGTACCCTATGGGTGAATATCAAGGGGTCAGATGTGAGCCACGACAAGTAAAAGATAGGGGTAGCAAAAGGAAGTGGCCTTAAATGGCATTCATCATTCTTTGCACATGAAATTCATGAGAACTCACACACATTGTTCCAATGTATGGTCCATTTAAAAGTTTTAAAGTGGTATAAAGTATACTTGACCTTGACTCCTAAAACATGTGAAATTTTTGTACGTATCATAACAAACCCTTCATTAAAGTTAAAGAAATAAGAAGGTATGAATCTTAGTAAAATAATATTTGGATCTTATGTTAGAATTACTTATATGTTATTGTCTCTTGATAATTTGGTTGTTTCTTCATGGTTTTTAAGAGCATCGAATTATATTATATATATATATATATATATATATATATATATATATATATATATATATATATATATATAATATGAATTAATACAAAGGTGTTGTCAGTTCATGAATATTATAAGGCTATGTGTGACTAGTGATAGTGTGATGCTTTTCAAGCCAATTGAAACTGCTCAGTACCTTTATGTATGAGTTTGGTGGGGTTGAAGTGATTACCATCCACAATGCCAACCAATTCTCTTGTCTATATATGAAACAGATTTCATAGCTACTCGAGTAACGCGTTATGTTTGATCTGTGTTTTGACATTGAGTAAAACTATTTACTTGCAATTTTAGCCAAGATACAAACATTACAAACATATGTTCATCACTAGCCATTAATTAGTCATATACTGTGCTAGAAACAGTTTCCATCTGTACACATATCTACGCGGTTTTCTACTTTTGTTGTTCAAGTTTAATCAAGTTTTTTAGCTTCTTTTTCTTTTACCATTTTTCCCTTTTTTTGTAATATATAGTCCAACTTTAAAAGAATTTCAAATTTGATCTAAATGGTATCTTGTTTTAATGTATTGAGAAGTTCTGGCATGTTATTATAGTGTGTATCATGTTCAATTGTAGCTTTTGGTCACAGTCTCTCTATGTTAAAAGGTAACCATATATGATAAATTTGAGTATTGTGAGGTCATGGCCTCCCTTTTCAAATGTCTGTAGTCTAATGATTCTCTAGCAACCACTACATTTTGGTCTATGCTAAAGTGGAGAAGACAAACTTTTGCAGCATGAAGTTTAGGTTCAGTTTTAGCTTAATTAATTTAGTGTGAGCAAAACGTGCACAAAATTCTTGGCAATAGAGTTTGTGTTCTAGCTAGTACATACATAATGGCATCAATCTTTATCTTATGGATAAAGAATAAAAAGTTTTTGTCTTCCACAGCCTTTTTCAAAAGCTTTTAAATAGATATGTGTTTCCAAACCAGTTTTTATCTGATTAGATGCACCAGCAACATCAGACTTAAAATCACATTGCATTATATATGATAAAAAGAAGAGTCAATAATCTCTTTCATTAGAAGACCTTGAATTGAAGAACCTGATGTTAAATAGTTGTTTCTTACATTTGATAAACAACTTACCAATTAAACTATAGTAATAATGGTTAGATATTTTAACACGAATACATAACTACCATTTCAATGATAATTGATATTTATGGCACTGCTCAATCATCATAAGCAAAATATGACAGTATAAAGTGGTTTAAGGTAATAAATAAATACCCTTCTGCATTCTTTCATTTTTTCTCTCTTCACAATACAAAACTAATTTACTCAATCATGTTTCGATAGAGAGGAATTGACATGGACATGAAATGAATTATTAATCATGATCAGAACCTCAACATTTTTTTTAGAAAATATGATATTAATATAAAATAGATTTATTTAATGCCCTTCAGTAATAAATTACTATTTATGGTAAATGAATTAATTTTTACGAAACTACCACCATAGCAAGATGAGATTTACAGTGTAAGTAGATGGTCATTAATATGATATTTTTAGAAGTGAATGAGTACAAAGGATGCATATATGATGGTGTAAAAACCATGAGTATGATATCCCAGTGATATTGGTACAAGTTATTGGTCAACCTACTGCAAAAGGTTTGGTGATGATATCACTATGCTAACCAGTTTTGGGGTAAACAGAGTTAGCAGCCAGTGGTTAGTGCATTTCCACAAATACTGGTATCAGTTGTAAAGTGTGAAGAGGGTTCACATGGGGGCGTGGAAGGCACTGGCGCGTGAGAGAGGAACTTCCCTTTCACTTGCCCTAAACTGCAGCAAAATTAAAACTATGCAGGAAGAGAGAGCAGGGTGGTATAGAGAAGGGACCATATTTACTAAAATTAAATTGGGAAAAGAGAATGAGATAAAAATAAGAATAACTGGGGTTTCCATTTTTTTGTAAAAGAAGATCAAGTGTGCCCCTTTCTGTGTTCATTGTCTATTTCTATATAGCACACTAACTTCCACTTCTCTGAAACACACACACACCATATTATCTCATCACAACAGCAACAACTACTACTACTACTTATTTTTTTTTTTTTTGCCTTCTCTTTCTCTCTCCCCTTTTGCACTAAACCCCACTCTCTCTTCTATATCAAGGGTTGATCACAGAATTTCTAATAATAATTTATAAAGTTAGAGTTATTGTTTCGAGACACACAGAAAAAGAGAGAGAGAGAATGGGAAGAGGGAGGGTTGAGCTGAAGAGGATAGAGAACAAAATCAACCGCCAAGTTACTTTCTCAAAAAGAAGGAACGGTTTGCTCAAGAAAGCCTATGAGCTCTCAGTTCTCTGTGATGCTGAGGTTGCCCTCATCATTTTCTCAAGCCGAGGGAAGCTCTATGAATTTGGAAATGTTGGGTATTATCTCTCTCTCTCTTTCTCTCTCTCTCTGAACTGCAAGAATCTTAGCTACCCTTGCATTTATTTAATTTGTCCACATATTTTGATTTATTTTTTGGAAGTTTTGTGTCCATTTTTGTGAGGTGCAAATCCCAATAGGTATTAAAATTTAGATTTTGGGTTTTCTGAGTGTGTGTGTGTGTGGTGGGTGGTGCTGAGATGGATTCCTTCTTCTCTTCTCTGAGCAAAATCACTTTCTTCTTTGCATCAGCTTCTTTCACCAAAATGGCCACTGGTTTCTGCTTCTGGCTTCCTTTATTTTGCCACGACTGAATTTGATGTTTTTAAGATTTTCCCAACACCCCCCTTTCATCACTCACTTTCCACCCTTTTTTTTATTTTATTTTTTTTTTCTTTTGTACATTATGTGTTGTTGTTGTTCTTTCTATCAGTCACCGTTCTTGGTTTTACTTGTTTCCCAAACACTTACACCTGACACCATACCCCCCTCCCCCCCTCTCCCTCTCTGTCTCACAGCTTCTCCTTTTCTGGATCACTGGATCTTGTCACTCTCCATGATAACTTAATCCTATTTTCTTTCTTTTTATCATTTCTTTTACCCTGTGGGGTTCTGTTAGCAACTTTCATGGCATGGATTGTAGGGGAAAAACATCAGGAGTTTTGCCTCGTTCCAATTACAGATCGACACGTTTTCTCGTCCTTCCACCTGATATCTCTCTATTGTGAGATAAAAGGTTTCAGCTTTGCACACTGATCTACTGATGGAACAGTACAATCTATTTCCTTCTCTCTCGGAAAAAAAAAAAAAAGGAACAAAGCAATCACACGTACCCAGTTTCTGTGACATAGTGTAATAAATTAAAAGGACGTGGTGATGAGGTAATTAAAGTCTTGACAACTCTCTTGTACCGTTGTGCAAGATCTAGGGCTTTCACAACATCTTCCTCTACAAATATAATATAATTTTTCTTTTTTTTAAGCTTCAAAGAAAGCCTTCAAGTTCTTAACACTCAAGAATCTGGTTCTTAACCTTTGTCCTTTGATCTTTCGGTTCTGTCATTGTATCTTCTCAAAAGTAATTGTTGTCTTTGTTTCTGAGGGGATCGATCATCATGGGGTGTTGCTGAGTTTGGACTTTGGAATCAAAGATTGGTGCTGCTTCTCTTTGTTGTCTTTTACTCTTAGGTTTTTTACATGATCAATTGATTCTCTCTCTTCCAGGGAATCTCCTTAATTATCCAGCACTGTTTTGTGTTTTTCTTTTTTCATGTTTATGGAAGAATGATGGACTTTCCAGCACTGCAGTTAGTTTAATTAGGTTTTAGTTTTATCTATTGGACGATGATAAATTAAAAAAAAGGAAACGTGGAACATTTTTTTTCTTGCTTTTCTGCTAGCCCTAATCGGTATTATCCGAGTCCAGTCAAAGCACGGCTTGTAGAGAATGTAAAAAGAGAAAAAAAAAAAACACTATAAACGAAAAGAAGAAAATATGTTTCTAGATGCTTTAGATATTTAAACTAAAATTACAGTTTCTGAGAAATTAACATATTATTGTGAACATGAGGACATCTGTTGCAAAATTTCGCATGTGCTACTTAAATGTTTGAGTTTATGTGGTCATAACTTTAGAGACTGAGAAAGTGAATTTGTCTTTTTTTTTTTTTTTTTTTTTTTTTTTTTTCTAATTTTTTTTTTTTTTTTTTTTTTTTTTTTTTTTTTTTTTTTTTTTTTTTTTTATCGTTTTTCGAATTGTATGTTATCTTCTCACTTATTTCAGTATTTACTTTTTTCTGAAAACAATTATTTGGGTGTTCTTTGGATATGAAAATCCCTATAAATGATGATGGAATTATTTCCTACCTTTTTCTTGAGTTGAAAATAGCGTAATGATACATCTAAGTATTCTTTTAATTTCATTTTTGTTTGCAAAGAGAAACTCTTTTTGAATCTAGGAGAGCCACTTTCAAATTTTGTAGATCATTTCGTGATGTTAGCTTTATTTGTCATGGAATAAGATATATATGAAATTATTCATGATTTGTGGAAAAGGTATGGTCGTACTAGATTTGAAACACTTGTCATAATTTCTCCATTTGTTTTTACTTCTTCAAAATATAAGAATTGGGGCATCTTCAGTTGTTGCAATCACAACGTTTTGTGTTCACAAAAACCAAATGGGTGAAAGATGATTGGTGTAAAAGGCAACTTATCTAATTCGTAAAATATTTGAGAAAAATAATTTATTCGTGGTTATTGGTTTTGTATGGATTTTTTGGTTTGATGAAGAACATGTCTGCGGACTGTAACATATACTTAGGTAATTTGTCTGCTTTGAGTACAACAATCATCCAACAGTAACTTTTAAATATGTTTTTTGTTTCTATATTATAGAGGTGAATATATAAGAATAAGATTTTTAAATAATTTTGCGTAAAAAAACCAAAGTAAAGGAAAAAAAAAATAAGTTGTGCTCTATTGGTAAGTTATAATCAAAATTAGTTATCATAATGAGTTCCGAAAAAAACATAACAATACGGTTTTCTAACATCAATTTAGCCAAAAAAACTTTTTTGTGTGTCATAATATTATATATTATGCTAAATACTGCATTATATCCGCTGCAAACCCTATATATGGCTTAATTTTTAGAATTTGAACTTCTAATCCACGTTCATCCTCCAAATTAGCTTCTAATCATTCCACCTATTGCAATTGTTCAAATTTAAACCTAAACAGATAAAAAATTGAAGTCTTTATGACTTCGAATATATATTAATTGAGTTCACCAGTTGGAATTGCAGACATAATCAAAATATTAATTAAAATTTCATGAGTTTTGTTTATATATAAATTTCAACGATTCGGAAAACTTTGAAATGTTCACCATGGTCCATATTTTCTTTTTTTAGAGGATATTATTTAAATTTCCTAAATACAACATCAAGTGCCAACGTTTGCATTATTCCATGAAACAAAAGTTGGTGTAAATTGACCAATCAGTTTTCTTTAATTCGCAGCATTACCAAAACTATTGAGCGATACCAACGTTGCTCGTTTACTCCTCAAGATGAACACGTTGAATGTGAAACTCAGGTATGTGTTCATCAACTCTTTCTGCCCCATTTTCCACCTGATAGCACTTTTGACTTCTAAGGTATATATTAAACAGTTCAATTAAAAGAAAAAAAAATCTTTGTCTGTACTCATGCTACTGTCCAAACTATTAAAATTCTTACATGAGAATTTTGTCAGTTACGTGTTCATTGGGTCTCTGGGTCTTGATTAACAACAGAGATGAAGTTTATTCTTTTTCTTTTCACGGAGGGTCTCTTGTCCTTTAAAACAAGAGTAATAAGGTTAACAGTACTTTTTTTCTCTTGCATGTTTTTGAAACCAGTCACAATTCCATCCATAATTAATAAGTTATTTTTCTTTGAAAGAATGCAAAAGTCTGCAACAATATAGTATAGTTTCAAGTTATTATTTTCTTAATGATATGATGCATCTGTGTATGCATATAATTAGATCTTGTTAATCACTATTTATGAACTTTTGTTTTGGCAACAGAGCTGGTACCAGGAGGTGTCAAAGCTAAAGGCAAAGTACGAGTCTCTTCAAAGGACCCAGAGGTAATGCTCACTATATATACCACTTCTAAAGTATGGTGATAAAATATATTTTGGATGTTTATGAAATATTAAATTTTAGTTTTAATTTCTCTAAAAATATTGTCCCGTTTTTAATTATTTTAAATATAACTTTTAATCCTTCAAATAATGTTAGTTAAATAAATTTTTCCCCCTATAAAATGCTATCTAATATAATTTTTTTTGTCTCTTAATAAAATGTTCTCTTAATCATAAAAAGGTGTTTCACTCTTAATGACTAAACTGGACAATTTTATATAGAAAGATTAAAATTGAACTTCAAGAATAGTAAAGGGAATTAAAAATTTATTTTACTTCTATATATATATATATAATCATGTTTTCAACAGTGGCCTGTAAGTAAATGTTAATCACAAACAAATATATAGGAGTTAATATGGTAACAGGGTTTAGAAAATGATAACCACCTTTTGTAAAAACTAACTTTCCAAGGCATTTTCATTTTAGGCATTTGCTTGGAGAAGATCTTGGACCATTGAACATAAAGGAGTTGCAGAATCTTGAGAAACAGCTTGAAGGGGCATTAGCACAAGCTAGACAAAGGAAGGTGCGGACATATATAGAATTTTCTCTTTATTGCTCTCTGGATTTCTTGTTGGTACGTTACCTTAATTAGGTTGTAAACCATGTGCCTGTGCCTATAACTGACAACAATCTTTGCACTACTTTAACTAGACTATGCACCATTCTCTTTGTGATATATACCACATAGATAATATAAAAGGTAAGGGAAAGAAGGGGAGTTTAATTTCCAAAAGATTATGTAAAGTTAGCAAGTCTTGTTTTCTTGCATGCAAAGCCCTAATTTGTACTTCTAGCATGATTTAATAATTTCAAAACATCCCATGGAAAAAAAAAAGTAAATTTGTGAAAGTAAAACTATATATATGCTTCCTTCAAAGCTTATTTTTCTCCCTTTTCCCCCTTAAGGATTCTTATAGATTCATTGGAACATAAATTTTCAACCATCTCATGTTTTTATTGAACTAGTTAATGACAGTAATCAGTAAAATATATACACTATTTGATTTAGATGTGCCAAAACTGAAAATTGAGACTCTAGATACATTAGCATTAATTGAAGGGAAGCAATCTTGAGAATGACCAAGTTTCTAAGCAAACTTTTCATTTCAAGCTTTGAAGAAATCTCAAAACCGGTTTTATTTTTATGTATTTCATTCATAATTAAGTGCTGGTTTCAATCTGTTCTACAATCACTAGCTAATTCGGTAGAAAGAAATACTGATTTTGGATGACATTACTTAAATTTTATTTCAATTGCAGACACAAATCATGATTGAACAAATGGAAGAGCTTCGCAGAAGGGTGAGCAATTACAAACTTTTGTTGGTCTTAGCAAAATTTCAATTTTGCTATTTATGGTCAAATTGGTTTTCTAACAAGTCCATTGTTATCCAAGTATGAACTTGCAAGACATTTGAAAAATTAAGCTCGAAATTTTTCTCAAAAATTCTCACCCATCTTGCAGGAGCGCCATCTTGGAGATATGAACAAGCAGCTTAGACTGAAGGTTTTGTTTATATTTTGGAACCAAACACATGCAACATTCTAGTATAGCATACATGTCTTGTCATATTTTGTCTCAAAGATAGCATATTCTAATTTCTTTATCAACTGAATCCCTTTTCAGCTTGAATCAGAGGGATTTAATCTTAAAGCTATGGAAAGTTTGTGGAGCTCTACTTCAGCTGCTGGAAACAGTGCCTTTCCCTTTCAGCCTGCTCAAACCAACCCTTTGGATTACCAGACTGAACCCTTTTTGCAGATAGGGTAATGAAATTTTCCTTTTATGTATCCCACCAAAATTGAATACATAAACATAATTTGGTCTCAGGTGTTATGGTTTTTGTGTACTTGTTATTTGTCTTAACAGCTAATTAACTCACTTCAAACCCCTAAACAAACGTTTATAAATCCAAAACTATATTTGAAATATGAGCAAGTGTATACAAGTGAATACTAATATATTAGAATTGTTTTTTGTTTTCATAACAAGCATAAATCATTGGCATTGAATGATCAGAAATTCTAATTTAGCCTCTTACTTTGAACAGGTACCATCAATATGTTCAGGCTGAGGCATCTAATGTTCCAAAGAGCATGGCTTGTGAGACTAACTTCATGCAGGGATGGATCCTTTGATCAATGTTATTGAATTAAGTATATGATTTACGTTATTGTCTATATGCAAGGATTTATCTGTGTTTTGGCTGTTGTTAAATGTTCTCCGTGACCAGCAACGTTTCAGACTTCTTTAGTGCTTTCTGTAATTGGATACAATATGTTAAAGCAATGCTTTTGTTTCTAACTTTGTGCATGTGCTTTTCTCCTTTCCTCACCAGAAAAAACTTTTTTCTGTATATGGAAGAAAGTCACTAAATCAAAGGTGAAAAAAGACGAGAGAAAAAAAAAAGAAAAAAAAAGCAAAGCAAGACAATGAGCTATTTGCTAATAGAAATCAATTATATCTTATTTCGATGCTTGGAATCTTTTAATACTAATTAATATATATTTCAAAAATTTTACTTAATCATTTGTCAATGCAAACGAGTAATAGATAATAATGAAAAATTTATAAGAACAATTAGAAGGTGTAAAAGAAAAAGTAATAAAAAAGCTAAAAAAAGAAATTATTTAATGAAAAAATTAATCAACTTTAATCTACATTCATACTCAGAATACTCAGAAATTTATTAAAATAGATATTACAATTGAATCTTTATCTCATCTCATGGTAAACTCTCCCCTCTACATTAATTATACTAGACTTTATTCATACAGAAAATAGTTATCAAAACTAAATTTTGTAAATCACACCAGTTTTAATTTAACTAATGTTCATTTTTTCAGGTGATTTTCAGTTTCCAATTCAAATTTTATTTTATTTTCAAATAATTATGTTATTGGTATTTATAAGAATACATACATATTAAAAACATTTGAACTTTAAAAAAAATTAGTATTTCAAAAATCTATGAAAGAAGACCTAAAATTTCAACACTAATTGGAGACATTTGTTCTGACCTACAATATTATTTATGTTTATACTAAATTATATAGAAATATATACATACATATGTTATGGAGGACAACTTCCATTTTAACTCCATAGAATTCACGTAACTAAATATTTTTAAAGAAAATATAATTCATTTAATCAAGTTACATTTGGATTTATTATAAACCATTTAACACACAAGCCTAGTTCCATGACATTAAGGTAATCAATACATCTTGACATATCTTTTATAAGACTTGTATTAAGCATATTTCATCATATACTAATATTTGGTCCACTTTAAACATTTTTGGTATGCCAACCTCAATTCTGTCACATTAAGACACTTCTTTGTTAAAAAAATCTATACACCACTAGAATCTCTTTCAACTTCTCACCACTTGGATATATTCATTTAGGTGATTTAAACTATCCCTAGAATTAAAGAATTTCTTTTACTTAATAGGTTATTGTACTCATACCACTTTCATAACTTTATCATTATACTCTTGACCAATGACAATTTTAAAGGAGAGAAAATTAGTTTAAGTTTTCTATTTCAAACCAGTATTTGAATTCTCAACTCTTAGTGAGAGTTAATATTAACTCTCGTCACACAAGTATTATATCATAATTTAAGTGATATGATTTCTTGCATTAACCCTTAACCTTTTCTAAAAATCACTACAAATTATTAAATCTTCATCACTTGAGAGATCACTCATTTTTTAAAGAATGAGTTTCAAAGAAAAAAAAGAGAGACGTGTTTCAATATCTTTATCACATAAACTTCAAATTATGACTTTAGTGAATATCGTCATCACTATAAAGATATGTTTGCATCTACCAATGAAAATACGGTGATTTACTGTTTGTAAGAAAAGTTATAAATTCAAGAATAAAGTAATAATTAAAACTGAAAAAAGTGCTAAATTTTTGTACTGTTGTTGCTCCCCATTACAGAAGAGATTTGCAAAGAGATAGAAAAATGACTTTTTATTTTTTAAATAATTATATTATATAATATAATAATAATATTTATTAATATTAAATATTATTATTAAAATAATAATAAATTTAATAAAATTATAAAATAATAAAAGAAAATATTAACAAAAATAAAAAAATAAAAACATTGATAATAAATTTATGAAATAATAAAACACTTTTTATTTTAAAATAATAAATAATTAAAATTTGTTATAAATTAAAAATTTTAAAATAATTTATAAAAATATTTTTTTATAAATAATTATAATAATATATAATCAATTACGTTATGTAAAACGTAAACTATTATATATCTATAATCGATTACGTTACGAAAGTAATCGATTATATATATAAATATATAAATATATATATATATATATATATATATATTATATAATAACAAATAATATTTTAAAATAAAAAATTAAATATTATATAAATTTTTATAATATAAATACTATATAATATTATTAATAATAATATAAATATAGTTGTAATTTAATAAAAACAAATATAAATATTTAAAATAAAAACAAATTATATAACAATATTTTTTATTATGAAATAATAATTATATTTAAATTTATTATTAAAATTATTTAAAAATTTTAATTTTATATTTTAAAATATTAATATTTTCAATCAATAAATTAGTATATTTTATAATAAATTAAATTTATTTTAAAGATATTTACTAATTTAATATTTTCATATTTTTTTAATATTAGAAATTATATTAAATAAATTAATTATATTTATTTTTAATTTTAAAAATAAATTTGTATTTTTATAATTTTATATATTAAAATATTATTACATCTATCACATCATTCACAAATTTTGACGGACTTTCCACTCAAATTTTACCATCTTTCTCTTAATCCAAACAACCAAACTTTTCACACACTTTCATCTCAAATCATCTCAAATCCAGTCCGTTAAATTCACTCTCAATCCAAACACGCCCCAAATAGATAATAGGGAAAGCAGCAATAAAAAAAAAGAAAGAACTATGAGAGAGAAGAGAGCCACAAATAAGAGGATGCATAATGCAGGCGGCGCTGAGAGCCATAGAGAAGAGAATGCAGAATGCAAGCGGCACTGAGAGCTACAGAGAAGAGAATGCAGAATGCAGGCGGCGCTGAGAGCCACAAAGAAGAGAAGAGAAGAGAAGAGAATGCATAATACAAGCGGTGCGAAAAAGCAAGCAACGGGACTATAAGAGTGTGTTTGAATTGGAGAGTGAATTTCTGGGAGTGGATTTGAGATGATTTGAGATGAAAGTGTGTGAAAAGTTTAGTTGTTTGGATTAAGAGAAAGATGGTAAGATTTGAGTGAAAAGTTTGTGAAAGTTTGTGAATGATGTGATAGATGTAATAATATTTTAATATATAAAATTATAAAAAAAACAAATTTATTTTTAAAATTGAAAATAAATGTAATTAATTTATTTAATATAATTACTAATATTTAAAAAAAATTATGAAAATATTAAATTAGTATCTTTAAAATAAATTTAATTTATTATAAAATATATTAATTTATTGATTGAAAATATTAATATTTTAAAATATAAAATTAAAATTTGTAAATAATTTTAATAATAAATTTAAATATAATTGTTATTTCATAATAAAAAAATATTGTTATATAATTTATTTTTATTTTAAATATTTATATTTGTTTTTATTAAATTACAACTATATTTATATTATTATTAATAATATTATACAGTATTTATATTATAAAAATTTATATAATATTTAATTTTTTTATTTTAAAATATTATTTATTATTATATAATATTATAAATTAACAAATTCATTATTCTATTTTCACATAAATACCAATCCATCTCTAGAGTGCTTAAAAAAATTTGTACATAAAACTCCAAAAATCTTCACAGTTTTAAATTAGCTCCACTTGAATTGAGTTTGTAAGGGTTTATAGTTTTTCTTCTTTCAAAAAAAGAAAAAAAAAAAAAACAAAATTTCTATCTCTCTTTCTTTCTCTCTTAAAGTCCCAAATTTCTTCTCTGTTTTCTTTTCTCTTTTTCTAAGAAAATTTTGTTTCTTTCTTGATTCAAATTAGAGATTA
>Ga0209700_107653_pt1 | contig 14884 bp, 5 predicted proteins | sample SiratroredBW_FD_187528 | JGI IMG/M metagenome (GOLD analysis project Ga0209700, IMG submission 187528) | Root nodule microbial communities of legume samples collected from California, USA - Siratro red BW (SPAdes) (version 2) | ecosystem: Host-associated > Plants > Roots > Nodule | place: USA... | reverse complement strand
ATATTCATGAACTTCACTTAGTCTTTGAAGAGCACATGATGTCTTACGAATTGGAATCAAACGAAGATTTGGACCAATCTCTTTCTGAAGTGGCATCACAAAAGCAAGTGGATGAATGGTGGAATGAGTCTTATATATAATTACTTTTTGGTCCTTGAATTCTTGTGACAAAGACGAATAATTTTCTTTGCTGAGGCACATAACCCGAACTGGATATAAATATGATTCATGAACTTGCAAAACTCTTGAAATTTATTTATGACAGAGATACAGAGGGAGTTCTAATAGGTTCTTGTGGAGTTGAGGCTGTGATACATGGATCAGTTGGAAAAGGCATATCCAGGCCCAAGAAAAATGGAGGTCTAGGTGTAATGCACTTAAAAGTTTTAATATAACTTTGTTGAAAAAATGAAAATGGAGGTTAAACATAGAAGATATAAGGTTGAGAGAGAGATATCAATATCAAAATATGAATCGTGAAGAGAGATATCGGTATCAAAATATGGATCATGGAGACAATAAAGTACACATATTTGAGTAAAGATGGTGGACGAACGTTAGGGGTGGTATTGAAGCAAAGTATGGTGTCAATATATTTCTTCACAAGACTAGCACATTATAATGGAAATAATTACCTCTTTTCTCAGTGTTTAATATCAATTTGTTTTGCTATTAAAAAGCTATTTAGAGACTAATATTTAGCTATCAAATGAAATGGTTGCTAATTGTGACCAAAATAGTCACTAAATAAAATTTTGGTTTTTAAATAACTACAAAATAGAAGTAATAATTAAATTTAATGACCAATAAAGTCAAATAATTGGTATCTAACATTAGTTACCAAATTTTTAGTGACCTATGTCATTAGATTCTAAATTGGTATCTAATTAAGATAGAGACTAATTTAGAATCTAATATCATAGGTCACTAAAACCTTAGTAGCTAATGTTAGATACCAATTATTTGACTTAATTGGTCACTAAATTCAATCATTACTTTTATTTTTTAGTTATTTAACAATCAAAATCTAATTTGGTGACTATTTTAATCATAATTAATAATTATTTTATTTGGTAGCTAAAAATTTGTCTCTAGATAACATTTTTCTTAGAGTAGATACTCTAAAATATGTTAATATTAATTTAGTAGTACAAAATCTAGATGGAGTAGGTATATTCAATAATGTCAGTAAATTTCATGTGAAGTAAAATTCTAAGTTTAATAAGAGAATAATATGCAGAAATGATTTTATGTCAAGTTTAAGAGTGATAGATGGTCAACATCATTATATAGAAGACGGTGATGTTGTTTGATTTGTGTCTGTAATTTGTTTTTAAAAGGTATTGAAGTGAATTAAGGGTAGATCATTTTGATAGGGCCATGTTGTCCCACATATGTGGCCTATATGCTCTTTTTAAGTGCTAATTTTTGACATTATATGAATGTTGCATTGTTTAGGTCACATTCAAATAATTATTTGCTTTGTCAATTTTTTTATTTTAATTTACTTGTACTAAAAGATTTATTTAAATATAAATTGTTAAAATTATTCAATTCAAGATACTGTTAATTTTACAGTCTTAAAACCTCATAATTTTATTCTAAAAAGGCTTTTTGATGGTTAAAGAAACAAAAGTATTCATAAACTATTCTTCTCGTCCCATGAAACATTGCACGAAGATTGTGATTACTCTATTGGCTTTGCAGTGTATAGAAAAATTTCCAGTAAAATCTCTACCAATGATTGTGATTACTCTATGTACAATCTTTCAGTATTACAACGTCTGGCTTATGCTACAGCAATAAAATGAAAAAAAAAAAACTCATTTTAAGTCTGATAAATTTCAGCTTTTGTGTGCCAATAATATTTATATCAAAGTTAAAATATGAAATAACATTTTTTATAATCAAATTTATAAGAAATAAAATAAATATAAAATAATCATATGTAATATTGATAAGGAAGTTTAGCTAGAATTATAAAACATGTGTTTACAGAACACTCCCGTCTAGTTACTTCCAACATCAAATAATGTTTTATTAACTGAATAATAATAGAATAATAGAACAACTGATTTGTTAACTATTTGACATGTTTTTCTTAGAAATTAGTTAGTCACTTTGTTAGATTTTCTTTATCTATTAGAGTACATCTTCATTTGTATGTATTAAGACCTTGTACTAAATATTAACTTTAAGTTGAGACTTCATTAGTAAGATAGATTTTATGTATGTTGTAATCCTAAATTTATTTTTAGTGAATTTCGGTTTGTGGACATAGACTGGATTTCAGTCAAATGCTAAATTTCTTTCTATAATTCTTCTTTTACCTTTTATGTTTATCTTATATATATATATATATATATATATATATATATATATATATATATATATATATATATATATATATATATATATATATATATATATATATATTCTTGAAGATTTCACTTATTTATCATCTTATGTTTATGTGGTTAGACGATTAAGTGGGTTTGTTATAAATTGGTAGAGTTACTATGAAACAAATGTGAAATGTTGAATCTTGTAATGTTAAGATTTCTTGTATTTTAAATCTTCTGACAAAAGGTTTCAGACAAACTTATCCTGTTGTAATGAAAATGACACTACAAGTGAGTCATCGTTGTTGCTTGATTATAAATTTTACGAATATAAATTGATTGGGTTGGTTGGAAATCGTAATTTTGTGTGGATTATGATTTGGTTGACAATCATATAGAATATTTGAAAATAGAGAAACTATATTATTTTTAAGAATTAGAAATGCCATGTGGTAGAGGTGTTTTAATGGAGGAGGGCTGAGACAAGGTCCAATCACCAGAGCCATGCTCAGACACCTTGAAGCAAACAAAGAGTCAGAGGCACCTGTGCAGATTAAAATGCTGACTATTTTGAGCTTTGAGGATTCCTGTAAAAATTGCGAAAAGTAGAATAGGAAAATTTGGATTTTGTAAATAACCCTAGGTGCCTTAAGAATTATAAAAGACACCTAGGTTAGGTTTTTAGACGCATAGGATTTGTACATGTGGCACCTATCTAGTGGCGCCTAGTTTAGGAAAGAGTAGCTTGCTCCACACTCTAGGTTACCCTAACCTTAACGTGTGGTGCAAGTTAGGGTTCCCAACCCTAGCTTCTCCTATACGCCACTTAGTTAGCTTGCAAGGCAAGCTAGGGTTTCTAACCCTAACTTTTTGTATACGCTACCTTAGCTTGGTAGGGAAGCTACTAGCTTTTTCTTTCTTCTATAAAAAAGAGGTTTAGGAACCTCTTTGTAAGCTTGATTTTGAGTAATGATATGCTGCCAAATTTTCAACACATTGCCTCAAGTTTCACAGTGAGTTTCTTCTCTTAGAAGCTAGGAGCTCTTTCTCTTGAAGGTTGGCCCAACCTCCTTCAAGGCTTTCACCATCTACTTCACCATCAACCTCCTTGCACGCTTCCTTTCTTGCATTTCTATGGCTTCCGCATCATGAGGAGTTTCATCCACTTCTTCTATTCGGTGCTTCAAGGCCTCATCATGCTCAACTTCCATTGAAGCTTGCACAAGAAGCTAAGGCACCTAGGAGCTCCTCTATCATGTTTGTTGTAAATCAATTTAATACTTGGATTTTTATAACTATGAAATTGAAAAATCTAGATTTTCATTCTCCGATTGGTGCCTTGATTCAATAATATGCCTAAAAACTTTGGGTTGACAGGATGATAAGATTGGTAAGATGGGTTTTGAGTATGTTCCTAGTAATTGGTGTTGAGGTACTTATTAGGATAACTAGCTAATGCTAGAAACATAGATCAAATTTTATCAAATAAAAATAGAATATTTGCTTCTAATAGAAATTCTTGCTATTGCTGAGAGTTGGTACTTGAAATGCATTGCAGGTTTTGATGGAAATGTGTTGAAATGGGTGAATGTGGACTGCTATAAGTCAAGATAGAAGGTGAATATGCAAAGGTGAATAAAGATTATATAACCCAAGATAGAAGAATTGATAGGCTACATTAGGATAGGGGGATGTATAGAATTACATAATAAAACCTGTAGGACTACTATAAGTTATCTTATATGTTGAAAACATGATGGAAATAGCTTTGTAATATGTTATGTGTGATATGCTGTTGTTAACGGATTTTCAACAAGTGTACCGAGTCCTCAAGTAATATAAGAAGTAAGAAGAGTATCATATCCACAGGAAAAGGAATTTATAATTGGAATTCGAATGTATATCAATATTTTGTGAATAAGAACACGTAACAATGCTTGATTTGAATGAATTTATGAACACAATAATAACATGCACTTTACAAGGATGTAATTAATAATAATAAAAGCCTTGGGATTGAATAATAATACTCTCCTTCGCATACACTCTTAACCTAATTTAATATCACCTCTTCCAATAACCAATCTGCGCAAATTAAAGCCTTTTCAACCTGATTTCTCTAGCATTGAATTTCATAAATTAAAATACCTAGCTTCTATTCCTAGTTACTAGAATAATTTAATCAATATTAAGATCAATTGCTATATGCAGTCATTACACTATAATCCATTCCTGAACTTATACATGCAATACGTTTATGTTTGAATCCAAACTCAAAAGGTGCTTTCCAGTCACAATGAGAATTCTAAAATAAATCAAGATATAATGAAATGTAAAACAAAGGTTCTTGAATTCAATGATATAAAAACAATGTCAAGAGTGTATTTAAAGTGAGAATTTACATTCAATCCCAAGAGAAAGGAAGTTAGCTACGCAAGGTAGCCATGAAAATACAAAAGAAAAGGAAAAGAATGGATCTTGATCATGACGACGCTCTAAGAAATCTCCAACGAATGATAGATGGTAAGTCTCTTCAATGTTTGACCTAGCTCTCCTTTTATATGCTTTGCTCCTTGCATTAGGTCAAATTGCAGCCGTTATCTCGTCATTAGTTTTCTAATAGAGTTGATGTGTTTAATTAGGGCTTCCTTTTAACAAAATCTTTAAGTGAGTTTTAGCCCAAGTTGTCTCCATTGCTTAAGCGAAAAGTCACTTATGCCTCTTTCCTTCAATTCAGCACCTCTTCTCTCTCTTTCTTCAGATTTAACCTAATTCTCAATAAAATTTGCTCTTTGCAACATAAAATGCATTAAATACGAAATAAATAATAAATAGAACAAAATCTCGAATTAAAACAGAATCAACGAAGAAAATCTCTAATTAAAACAGAATTAAAAACAAAATCACTCCAAATTTGCATAAAATCAAACTAATAATTAACGATTATCAGCTATGAAAAGAGGCTGAAGGGGAGGGACTATGTATATATATTTTTGTATAATAATGAATTCAAACACTCATCAGAATGGGCAAACAAGTTTTTGTTGTACTTCCTATTCACCCATTGTCGAAAATACTTAACATATCATCATTATAGGATTGATTAGTTTTCCTTCTTCAATATGTAATGCGAATATTGAAGTTGTTTGACACTCCTGTGAGAAATTCATTCTCTCTCTCTCTCTCTCTCTTCATTATGGGCATGGGTTTACGGAGATGACTTTTCATGGATTAGAGAGTGAATAGCTATCGAGTAGTTGTAATTAACAAAATAATATTTGTGAGGGTTTAGCTAGCAATTAAAAAATGTTAATACAAGAAAATAATGATGACTTCGAAAGTGTGTAAGAAATCACTTTTCTAAATAAATATTTGCCTTCTACATTACATGAATAACAAATTTTTTTCACGATACGAAACTATATGTTTGCACTTGTAAGAGTGAAAATAGTCGTACAAGTTTTCTGATATCTTTTTTTGAGTTGTTCATATAAAAATATAAAAACAAACTTTCAAAAACTCAACGTTCCAAACCTATAAGAAACAATTTTAAAACTTTCAAAAAACTGATTAAATGCTTTGGTAACCTCCAAAAACCCTATTGCCCACCATTTTTAACATATTAAGTACATATAAATGATGTAAGAACAACTCAAATATTATATGCATAAATAATGGTATCTTGCAATTTGAACTATTAAATTTTAAAAAGTTCATTACATATCAGAATTACATGGTAGAAAGTCTTTGAACAAAAATTCTATTTAATATGTAGCATAAACAATTCATTCAACAACTTACATCAACAATTTGCTTTAAAATATCTGACGCATTCAACATAACCCTTGTGTCTTATACCTTTCATGAATGTTTTTGGAGTTAAGCCTTTTAACTTCATGAAGTGGCTATACTTCATATTCAAGTAGCTCGTTAATTCATATTCTAGGACACAAACCTACCATAAGTGAATGTATTGCCATGGTTGGGTGCATGTTGGGAATGTTCAGGGATGCTTTGTTGAACCTTGCCAAGTATTGCTGTAGAGATTCATTATCGCCTTGAACAACATAGTGCAAAGAGGTTGAACAGGCGACCACTAGCTTGTTATTGGCGAACCATTATGTGAACCGAGAACATAGGGTTCTAAATGAGTTTATAGAGTTGGGAGGAAATGAGTAATACCACTCCAGGGCAACTCCTTCCAGTGTGGTGGGAAACAAGTGGTAGTGGACACGCAGATCTCTTGAGAATAGGTTGGCCTGAGTCAAGTAAGACTTCAAATCTGGATTAGTGGTGTTGTCGTATGATTTGACTTTCGGCCGCTTCCACTTACTCGACAACTGAGCTTGCATCACCTTGGGAGTGAACGGATGGTAATCGTCCAATTGTTCCTCTAATTTTGGCCTCAACAGGTTGCAACGCACCTCCCTGAAGGGTGTCCTCTGATGGTATTGTCTCAGTCCACGGTTCTCTTGTCGATTTGAGTGGGACCTACTTGAGCCGTGGTGGACTCTAAGATCAGCGGGTATGGATCTGCTTCCACTCGAGGCTAACTGGCTTTAGGAGGAGTGTTGTCTGGAATGGGAGCTGACGAAGTGAGCTTTGGCATGTGCTGCGACTATTCGCCTAGTATGACTCAGACGACTTGTTCCTAGATGGGGAGTTGCGTCAGGTTCAGAGATAGTGTCCCTGGTGTAGAGCGTTCACCTGTGCATCCAAATTTCTCAGTTCATTGTCATAGGCTTGACATTGAGCATCAAACCTCGAATCAATCTCTCGGCGAAGAGTGTGATAGTGTCTCCGAGCATTGTCCAAACAATGTCTGGACATTCATCTAACTTCTTTGTACAACTTCTTCCATATGCTTTCTCAAGGCTTCCAAAGTCGCTAGATCCATTGCATATGTTTGCTATTTCAAGGTGGGGTAGGAAAAGTTTTACCAGGACTCCATGGTGGACACCAAATGTTCTTACCCGAACTAGACTGGACCTTTCAATATGGTTCTTTCTTGTTCGATTTGTGATTAGCACGAAGAGATGGTCACTTACAAAAGATTCTCCAACGCTCAAGTTAGTAAGAACACGATAGGAGAATAACTATTTTAAAGTAGGAAAAAAGTGTTTTGATTTTGATTTTGTATATATACCGTGACCATGATTTATAATATATAATTAACAAGTAATTTTCATAAGAATTAAAGTGTCTTTTATGAGCATTGAATGCCAGATACATATATTAAATAACCGAGTTTTATAAACATTAAATACTAGATAAGTATATTAGATAATCGAAGCTTGACGAATATTAAATACTATTTATACGTATGCTAATAACCGAGTTTTATGAACATGCTTCAATTACATAACGTGAGTTATGGATATACCTCGTCTATCAAATTGGGTAGTTATATATATATATATATATATATATATATATATATATATATATATTTATTTATTTTATTAATTTATTTTTTATTATAAAAAAATTTGGATTTCAGACGTGAAGTATGTCGTCATGAATTTTGTAAACCATATCGCCCTTACTTCACCCTACTCTTATATATTCTCTTTTTTCTGATTAATAAAAAAAATCAGGCAAATTACATATGCATTCTTCTCATACTTGTGATAATCATATTATAATTAAGTACGTAGGTTTCGTGACGTAAGGTAGGAAAGGTTTCATAGTGATACAGGATCTTTTTTATTTGGTCGGCATGAGTTCATATGTTTGAGGTGTTTTTATTTTCAACCAGAATCACACGTGTGTTTGTTAGCATATGGTTTATTATTTATTTATTTATTTAAATTTTTTTTAATAAAAAAATAACAGAGTTAACGTCATTAAAATCTACTTCTTTATTAAATTCAGACGACGACTTAGATTTATTGTTGACCATAATACATATTTGAGCTTCTTCTCTATCTTCCTCATCTTCCAATGGATCAAGATTAATTTCTTTATGTTGACATCATACTTATTTTTTGAATAATTTATTCTTTTTGTCCTTCTACTATTCAGACACTTTAATCTGATATGTTTTGATTTTCTTGCCGACATAACATACCACATACCGCGTGATCGCTTTCTTTTCCATCATTATAGTTTTTTCTATGAGGCATCTAGCAGATTTTGTTACCACTTTCGTTTATTTATATTTTGTTTAATTTCTTTGTTAGAAAGAGAACCATCTTCCTCTTTTGGATCTATACTGCTTGACGAGTCGTGTAATGTTTTATCTCTTCCTCAATTCTCATAAGATTCCGTAATGCCCTAAAGAAACCAAATTAAATTACTTTTTCTTAACTATCATGCACTTTGTTGAAATATTGAATTTTAACTCGGTATAAATCATTGAATTTAATGTTAAAGACCACTTACTAATGAATTGAATCCAAAGTAAATTTTAATTCTAAATTTCTAGTACTATCTTTTATAATAAAACAGTTACAAATATTCTGAATTAGGTGTACATGAAATCTCATTGTTATTCCTTGAAACAAAATTTCTAATCAATAAGATTAGTGTTACTGAACAGTCTTCTTTCTGTTTCTCCTTTATTTTTGTTTAGTTTATTCATACTTTCTTTTTTATGTATTTAGTTTTATTTGATTTGTTTTTGCTGGGAAGATCGAGAGAGAAATACACTAACATCAAATAAGAATGAGACAAGAGCCGAATCCACATAAAAAAAATGACATCACTTTCAATCCAAAACTTTCAGGCATTAGATTTGTAAGTCTTTTTTCTTATATGTTGTTTAATTTTCTCATTTCCACTCAATGTGGGACTTAGACTCACACTTAGACATCTAACAATCTCCTCTTCAAGTGAAAGTCCCTCTTCCACGTTAGTACACTCCTTCTCGAGCGAAAGTATTTTCAAACACGAGTACCTCATTTACAAACGACCATCACTTATAGTTTATAAGTACTTTCACACTTTTACAAGACACACTTGCTCGAAACTTTCGTCAAGAAAACTTTCTATACAGAGATCAAATTGTACTCGTCTGAGCCGGTCACTGTTACAAACCATAGACTCTGATACCACTTGTTGGGAAGATCGAGAGGTGAAACACCTGGAAGATCAAACAAGAATGAGATAAGAATCGAACCTACATAAGGGAATGACACCACCTTCAACCCAAACTCTTAAGACATTAGGTTTATGGATTTTTTTTTATACATTACTCAATTTTTTCATTTCTACTCAATGTGAAACTTAGACTTATACTTGAATACGTAACACTTTTTATATGCACGAAAGATTTTTTTCTTACATAGGATCGTCTTTTGGTCTTCGGTTTAGGCGCCTCTCTTCAACAAATTATCTAAGTTGGACAAATATAATATGTTGCTGATAAAATAAAAGTTCATTTTATCTCGTAAAGTCTTTTACGAAGTTTTTGAAGAACTAATAAACTATTATTGGACTATGACAAAGTTAGGAAAGCTTTTCATAACGAAATTCCTTCATCACAAACTGTTGTTAAAACAATGTGTCTTTGCTTTCGTGAAGCAATGTATGCCTACATCTTTGATGAATTAAATTCTCTTCATTAAAAACGACTTGAGATAACAAAAAAACCCTGGTTTAAAATGGAAACACCATGGCTTAAAATTTAAGCAACTATTTTCTAATAATGGAATTGAGACCAATTATAATAGATAATAATTTTTTTACTACGGCAACATAATTTTAAAAAACAGTTGCTTAAAAGTGTGACAATAAACAAAAGTTTTTAAACTAGTTAACACAATTTAAACGAATTTTGTATTAATAATAAAAATATATTAATTGGAAGTGCTGGAGCTATTTCAATCCTAATACATTAATTAAACTAAGATAAAAGTAATATTGCAGAATTTTAAATCTAAAATATCAGCATAGTCTGAAAAACCTGTACCTGCCCTCCAACTTCTTCACCCTACGAAATTTTATGCTTTATGACCAAATATTAATAAATTCCATCTAGCTAAAAACTGTCATTAAGGTATGGTCTTCAATATTTCAGCCATTCGTTTGATAGCTCCCCAAAGTCGACATATTTAATACTAATAAGAGTCTATACCATTTGATAGCTTCTCAAAGTTGCAGTTGAATTTGTTGAATATGTTGAATGGTAAGTCTCCAAGTTTGATGGATACAGATTTCACATTATGAGAACAATATGTGTTGGAGCATAATTTAAATGTGATTATTTATTTGGCGTCTTTAGGTTCAACATTGATTAAAATGTCGTTTTTCATAAAAGAATTTTAGGCAACATATTTTTAAAGAAAGTATTTTGAAAAGAGTATTTCTGATGTAAGACGATGTGACTATTAAGGTCATATTTTAGTATTCTTTTATTTGTTTTTATTTTCTATCGGATTGCGCAAATCCTATTTGTTTCGTTATTTATAAATTGCTATTGCTGACAAAGAAATTACTAATAATGAAAAAACTAGTCCAAGAAATTTGGTGGAAAGTGAACAGTGGATCCCACTCCTGTGAGGATGCGATAATAGGCATCCTGAGGGATTGTCTTTTTCATGGGAGAATATGGAGTTATAAAACGTGGATTTAGGGCATTGAATCTGGTGATTCATTACACTGACATGCAATCATAGCATGAATGATCTTAAGACATGCATTGGGAATGATCTGAGCTTACTTCACAGCTAGACCCTCATATAGATCCTCTGTTACTCTTCAGTGTTAGTAACATGGATGAGTCTAAGGAGTATATTGATGATCTGGGAGCACAAGATTCCCATGATGTTAGTTTCTCAATACGGAGAGCAAAACCCAGAAGAGTTAAATTGGCTAAGAAAGTGAGCCAAAGAAAGTTTATTGCCTGCACATGCCGTCTCAAATATTATAATCCAGCAAGGTTAGTATAGAATGCTTGATTATTTTCTACCTTTTATATCCTCTACTGTCATAACAATAAAACAAGATTGGATTCAAGATTTATTATTATAATTATCATTAGGTCTTAAAGAGTCTATCATTAAGGTGTTGTGTAGACCAGTTTTGGTTTTTATTTTATTAGATATCTAAATTTAAGTTTAAGTCTTACGTTGATAATAATAATTAAGTTGAACAATATATAAGAAAAATGACAAATAAATCTAATATATTAAAGATTTTGAATTAAAGATAGTATTATTTCTTTTTATGTGATTTGACTCATTTCTTATTCTTTTCATACTGTTTATTTTATTTATTTTGTTACAAAGTAGGGCAGAAACCCTAGTTAACATGCAGACTTGTTTAATATATTCCATATTCTAACTGAGACTAATTTTTGCTTTGGAGTTTGTAGTGTATCAACTGCCTCAATAGAGGAAGGCTTCATCCCTCAAATCCCATGGCATGCCATCTTTGTGTTTCTTGACCCAATACTCCTCGATGTGATGCGAGTTGAGTATCAAAACCAGAAAAAATCACCCTTTGACACACACCCTCTTCAGAAGAATATCTTCTTGATTACCATATGCATCTATGGTGCGTTAATAGGAATCAAGGTTCATACAAAGACACGCAGGACCAGTTTTGGAGAAGATTCTCAGCTATGGTCTTCTCCTTTCTGGAGCGTTTTCTTCACTGTCCCTTCTCTCCATCTTGATGCAGCAACAACTCCTGTGGACTGTGCTCATCATATGGGGCTCCATACCACTAATACTGTCTCATCAAATGCTCAAAAGTGCAGCATGTTGGACACTAAAATTCTTGGCGAAGTTGACATGGGATTTTTCTCAGAAACATTCTTCAGCATGTGGGAACGATATTTGTCCAAGAGTTGAAGGTATTTAACTAAGATCCTCACTTACAACTTGTTTGGTTGCAAAATTCAAGTCCTTTTTAGAGAGTTTTCAATAATAAAAGAACTCTTTTAGTTTATCAGTAAATAGATCTATAATATAGGAATGTAATTAATAAGTACCCAGATTTTGTTTGCATAACCTTCTCAATAAATACTAAAAGAGAATGAATGCCGAGGATTCATTTATTTCTCTATATGCATTTATTTCTCTATTTGAGAATTTTATCCAAACAATATCTAGGTTAATTTCTGTTGTACGAATAATAAAATGATTGAATTCTTCTGTTTTGGAATTCATCATCTGAACATTTGAAAATTTTCGAACTGGTTTGATGTTAAAGGGTTCGGTTCTTGGGGATTTGGTTATAGCTTGTTCTAAGGTGTATGATAGATTTTTTTTTTAAGTATGCAATAATGAATAATAATAAACGGGAGTAATAAGGTTACTCCAACCTATTTACAAAACAAAGTCAAAATAAATAGAAAAAACAGCAGCATACCGAATGTAAACAGTATATGTCCTATTCTAAACATAAATATCCGAAAAACCAACAAAATAGAACCATCACCATTGGATAGTGAAAAAATGTTTAACAATTACAAGGGAAAAACTGAGGTGAAAACATATACACAAGTATTGTGTATACACCAAAAGGTTCCACAAAACATGTTGTAGCATCTTAGTTCCTTCCACCACATTTTGTCACTCACAGATAAGGATTGTTGTTACACCAAACCCTGCACCAGAAAAATGTAGATCCTATACAAGTTCTATGAATGTCACAATAACATAGAGATGCATGTCACAGGATCAATACACCAATCAGAAGAGAATGTAGCATTCTTGTATTTTGCTCTTACTACAGCCCATGATTTAACTTGAATAGCACAAAACAACTCCTGACTATCAAACACCTTATTATTAAAAATAATATCATTCCTAAGTTTCCAAATATGCCAAACGATAATCATCCAAATTGTATAACCCACTGAAACACCTTTACTAGAGATCCTACACAGCTAAAATCCTAAAAAATGATCCCTAGGCATACAATGAAGTACAGAGTTCATCCCAAACCAATTATTACACAGGTTCCAAATGTTGTAGACAGACCTACATGTAAAAAATAAGTGGCTAACACTCTCTTCACCTATATTGCACATCACACATAGGGGGATCACATTAGGAATTCCTAACCTTATTAGTCTGCCTTTAGTTGGAAGCTTATCATGCATCACTCTCCAGCTACACAATACGGATGATGGTTGACCTTTCGTATTCCATAATAATTTAAATGCATCCTCGCAGCCCCCTACACCCCCTTGTGAAATGATGCTATAAGCATGCTTCACATTATACTTCTTATCTACACTACCTATCCACTCTCACCTATCTTCATTATCCTTATTAATTACACATCTCTGCAAAACTGCACAAAAATCATCCACCATTGTATGTTCCCACTCAAACCATGCCCTTCTCCAAAAAAAATTCCAATTCCAATTTTGACCTTGCCACTCTCCGAAATCCTGAATTTTGAGATTTTTCTGGATAGAATTTGCATATATTCTAGGATATGCCACCTTGAGTACGGTTATCCCAACCCAGACATCTTCCCAAAAATAAATTTTACTTCCACTTCTAATACTCCAAATCAAATTCTTGTTGAACCACTGTCCTCCCTCACTATTCCCACTAATGCTTCTAAGATCCCTCCACCATCTAGATTCACATTTTTTACTGTCAATAGAGTCTAGACTTCTCCAAGATCCATACTTTGAATTAACTATATCAATCCATAATCCTTCTTCCTCTAAGCCCAATCTCCATTTCCACTTACCTAGGAGAGCCTTATTAAACTTTTCAACAACCTTGACGCCTAAGCCTCCACTCTCTCTGTTTTTGCACACAGTATTCCAACTAACCCAAGCCATTTTTTTCGAATCATGACCCCAGCCCCACAAAAATTGCCTTTGTATTCTAATGAGTTCTTTACAAACAGTTTTAGAAACTTTAAACAATGACATGAAGTACAATGGCAAAGCTGAAATAACAGATTTTATTAAGGTTACTCTACCAGCCATAGAAATATTCTTGCCTTTCCATTTAGACAATTTGTTTCTAACCTTTTCCACCAAACCATTCCAAAATGCAACTCTATTATGACTCCCTCCTATAGGTACACCTAAATACTTAAACGGTAACTTCATGATATTACAATTCATCATGACTGCGTATCTCTGTAGATTGACAACATCAATCCGTATCCCTCCAATAGAACTTTTGTTCAAGTTAACTTTTAGCCCAGACGCTAATTGGAAACACCTTAGTATACTTTTAATAGTGACAATGTTTTGGATATTGTCTTTACACAAAAAACATAGTGTCATCAGCAAACTGAAGCATACTAATGTGTACTTCCTTTCTACCTATGATTAACCCTTCTAGTAGCCCACACTTTTCAGCTTCCCTCACATCACCAGACAAACCTTCCACCACAACAAGGAACAAAAAAGGGGCTAGGGGATCCCCTTGCCTCAACCCCTTTTCTGGTTTAAACTCAGATGTAGGACTTCCATTAACTAACATAGATACAGATGAAGACGCAAGACATCCTTTAATCCATTTGATCCACTTTGCATTAAAACCTAACCTTTCCAACATATAAAATAGAAATTCCCAATTGACCATATCATACGCTTTCTCAAAATCTACTTTAAACAC
>Ga0209700_107652_pt1 | contig 14887 bp, 17 predicted proteins | sample SiratroredBW_FD_187528 | JGI IMG/M metagenome (GOLD analysis project Ga0209700, IMG submission 187528) | Root nodule microbial communities of legume samples collected from California, USA - Siratro red BW (SPAdes) (version 2) | ecosystem: Host-associated > Plants > Roots > Nodule | place: USA... | reverse complement strand
CACATTTCTAGATCCTAGATTCAATTCTTCAAACTTCAAGAGGTCTTCACCCATCCATCACATGATCTAGAGCATCTTTACTTGGTTGAATTCATCAAATCACTGCATCAGTCCACTGGTGCTAACAAATGAAAAATTGGAAATTGGAATTTGGATTGATATCATTGTGAAAGATTATTATTTTGTTATCGTTGAACCTTTGTTATTAACATAATTTGTAGTGATTTATGTGTTTGAGAAATCAGGTTAATCGAGAGCAGTTACTTTTTGATTCAGAGATTAGCAGGTGTCAACATCCAATTTCGTCCGGGTGAACTTTATTTCAAAAGTGTTCTAAAAAAAGGGTTTTATTTTTATTATTTATCTTTTTTTAAAAAAAACAAAAAAATAAATAAATAACAAACAATATGTTAAATAAAAAGATTTTGTAAATGAAGAGGCATGGGGTTTCTTGGGAAGTAAAAAGGCATGGTTTCTTGGGAAGTAAAAAGACATGGATTTCTTGGGAAATGGAGGGAGGAGTCTCTTGGGAGGTGAAGAGATAGGAGTCTTTTGTGGAGATATAAGAGAACAAAAAGGAGAGGAGGAGGGGGCTGAAAAAAAGAAAGGGGGAGAAGTATTCTAAAAAAAGGAAAGAGATTATACTCTCATTCTATTCTTCATTGGGGAGGGGAATGGTTGAAGAAAGAAGTGACAAGAGCTTGTGAAGCAACAAAAAGGAGAGAACAAAACGCTTTAGAGGTATGGTTTTCATGCTGGAAAGGATATAATGTTGCATGGGTTTGCTGAATGATATGATTTGTTTATTTGTTTTTTTCCATTTTGTCTTCTTGGAAAAATGCATGTACATCTTCATTCTTTCTATTTTTATTCACTCTCTCTCATGCCACCTCCTTTAACCACCTTAAAACAAACCCTCTGTAGCCGCCAAAATAGCCCCTCCGCAGCCTCCAAAACAGCCCCTAAATAGCCCCTTCGCAGCCACCAAAATAGCCCCTCCGTAGCCACCAAAATAGCACCCATACTACACCAAAAACAACCACAAAACAGCACCCAAACCATACCGAAAACAACCACAAAACAGCCCCAAACTGCACCAAAAACAGCCACGAACAGCCCCAAATTGCACCAAAAACAATCACCAAAACAACACCCATGTTGTACCGAAAACAGCCACGAAACAACCCCAAACTGCACCAAAAACAGCCACCAAAATAGCATCAATACTGCACCTAAAACAACCACTCCACAACACCAAAACTGCATCGAAAATAGCCACCAAAACAACACCAAAACCATACCGAAAACAACCACGAAACAACATCGAAACAACCATCAAAACGCCATCAAAACGACACAAAACATGCCCCCGTCGACGTTGTCGCCGTCGTTGTTGTCGATGTTGTCACCGTCGTTGTCGTCGACACTGTCATCATCATTGTCGTCGATGCCATCGTTGTTGACGTCGCTCGCCGCCGTCGGCCCCATGCCGACGCCTCCTACCAAGTGGTGGTGCTGCCAAAAATGCCCCTAACCCTAATTGGGTTCTAGTTAGTGGGTTGCTTCCTACACCACATGAGTTAGGACCTACACCCACAAATTTCTCAGATTGCAAAACTACCCTTAACTTTTTCTTTTTCAAAAAAATAAAATAAAAAAATTTTGGTAGTTTAATTTTGGGCTATTTCCTTTTTTTTCTTTTAAGGTCTATTTTTCATGTTTATTCTTGTTTTACAAAAACATTTTATTTTAAATAAATTTTTGATTAATTTCTTAATTGATCGCTCGCGTCATACGGGAATTAATTCGAAAAGTTTTAACTTCGTTTGGAATATCAAAGGGTCGCACGCGTCAAGCGATTTTCAAAATGAGGTTAAATGTAAAAAAAAAAATACTAAACCATCAAATTTCCAAAAAGAATATAAAACAATTCCAAAAACAAAAAATATAAAATTTTCAAAATTGAAAAAAATATATCAAAATACCAACCAACAGTTTTCTATCCAAAGAACTACGTAATCCTGATTCTCTATCCCTGATAGAGATGCATAAAGGTCAAACCTTCTCGAGCCCCAAAACTAAAAAAATATTTTGTTTGTTTTATCTTAATCTCTGTCTTTTTCTTGGAAAAATAAATATTTTATAAACTCTCACTCAGTTTATTTATTTAGTTAAAGGTATCGTTTTTGGACGGGTGTTGTGGGGGTGCTAATACCTTCCTCACACATAACCGACTCCCGGATCTAGATTCATTTTTTGGAAACTAGCCTTATCCTCGTTTTTTTAGTTTTTCCATATTTTTTCATAAAAACTATGGTGGCGACTCTATTGTTTTATTAATTAATATTTTTTTTTTGGATCGCCGTCCCTGTCGTGATTCCAGTGGCGACAACAGGACATTGAGGCAAATTCGACAAACGAAGAAACGTGATCGAAAAATTCATGAAGCTGAAAAGGATAGTGGTGCAAATATGTTAGATGCAAATTCGGACGAATGTGAAAATCCCCAACCAAGGAGAATACTGAGCGATTACGCTATGCAGTAGGGGACCAGATATTTTTCGAGCATTGTTATTCATAATACAACGCAGGCAAAAGAGATGAAGCCTGAATATTTAATTCTCATAAGTAGTCATTAATTCACAGGATTGGATCATGAGGACCCTTATACTCATTTATCCACATTCTATGAGTTGACTGCTACAATGGGATTTGAGGAACGAGACAAGGAGTCAGTGTATCTGAGGTTTTTCCCTTTTTCGTTAGCAGGAAAAGAAAAAGAGTGGCTGAAGTCACACCCTAATCAAAGTCTTACACGATGGAATGATGTATAGAGGAAAATCTTCTACATAGGTTTTTCCATTTATATTGCTACATCAAAGCTTAGTCAGATATCTTAAATTTTTGCCAGGGAGCAGATGAAACATTTTGTGTCGCGTGGGAGAGATCTAAGGTTATGCTTAGAAGGTGTCCTAATCATGGTTTTGAACAAATTGCACAACTTAATATCTTTCACAATGCATTGAGGCCAGATACAAAGATGATTTTATATGTAGCAGCTGAAGGCACTATGATGGCAGTAGATGTGGAGTAGGCAACTCAAATTATTGATGCTTTGGCTTTCACATATTATCAAGCACAATATGTGTTGAACATTAGACGGTCCAAAGTCCCTTTGGAGGATCAAATCATTTGATAAAGTTTTGATGATAGCAAAACTCAAGTATACATTTATATTTGATGATTTATATACTTTGTTCAGTTACTTCTTTATTAAAGAGTAGCAAACACATGGTCCATGAAGAGATAAGTTTTCTTAGTATTTACTTTTATGTTATTAATTTGATTTAAATTGGTTTTATATCATGATGTACTTTAACGTTCAAATTTGTTCATAATGAAAATTATTCAAATTATTATGGAGCATTTAAATGTGATTAATTGATTTTATATCATATTGTGCTTTACTGTTAAAATCTGTTCATAATGGAAATTATTCAAACTATTGATGAATATCTCAAATATAATTTCTTTATGTTATTTCAAATTATTTTCGATACAAAAGTAATCAAGTTTAATGCAGTATAAAATATTAGAGAAATATTTCCAGTTTGAGCTCCATACATCAGAAAGTCAAGATTGCTTTGTTCAATCATCCCAACGGCTAGTTTTTAGAAAGCTGCATATAGAGGAGCAAGTTCAAGTTGAAGAATACACAAGAAGAAGCAAAAAAAAGAGAAATACATCATATAATATATATTAAAGAAAATATACTAAGTGTCTATTGTCAATTTGCTATTGAGAGCATGTATAAATTTGGGTTGTCTGAAACCATTGTGTGATTCTTCACCATTGTGAAGTAAACCCTTGTGAGCTTTCATTGTTCTCTCTTTTGAGAGTGTTTATTTATTTCTTGAGTGGTCTAGATCTCAGGGGGAGATTGGGACTGGTATAACCTGGAGAGGTTTGTGTACTCGTGATAACTTGGAGAGGTTTGTGTACTCGTGATAACCTGGAGAGGTTTGTGTACTCGTTGTAACCTGGAGAAGTTTGTGTACTCATTGTAACTATTTGCTAAATAATGGAACCTCTTGAATAGTTTGTTTAAGAGAGAACTGGACGTAGCCCAATAGATTAAGGTGAACCAGTATAAAACTGTTTTATCTGTGCTTATATATTTTTTCCTTGGTTGGTGGTTTCTATTTATAGCGAATTGAGTTCAGGCTCCATTCAACCCCCCTTCTGGAGCCAACTGTTCCTACAATATGATAGACAGAGTGTATAGAAGAAAGGCGTGTTTGAGCTAAATACTTCAGACACAATCCTAGCACAGAACAAAATTTTGACACAGCAGATGGAAGCATTAACTCACAGATGGAAAAGCTACCACAACAATTACAGGTTGTCCAATCCGTACAACCTGTAACATATCAGAATCCACCCTTGCGTTGTGACTTCTGTGGAGGCAATCATTTAAATGGTAATTGCTCTCAGCAAAGTACAAGCAACGGGGAAGAAGTGTAGTATATGGGAAATTTAGGGAGGCAGAATGGTCAATAAGGAAGTTATCAAACAATGCACCTGAAGGGTGGAGAAATACCTCGAATCAAAATTGGGGATGGAAGCAGGAAACTGATATTTCTGGTAGATAGCCAATGTATTAGCAACAACAGCAGTAGTATCCTACACTTTAGGATAGAACGAGCAAATTAGAAGACGCTCTTGAAAAGTTTATGCAAGCATCTTAATCAAATCAGAAGAATCATGAAACATCTCTCAGAAATCTTGAATCTCAAATGGGGCAATTGGCTAAGCAATTAGCAGATCAATAGAGAGGTCAATTTTCTGCCAATGCTCAGACCAACCTAAAGGAGCAATGCAAAGTTATCACTATCAAAAGCGGGAAATATAAATTCTTAATTATAAAAGTCACCTATTTATAGGCTAAAAGATCACTTTATACAAGAAAAATCGCATACAACAAAATTTCGTATGTAATGGACAAAATTAGTAAGAAATCAGGGTGTAGGTAATTTACCTATAGTATGAATATTACATACAGATTAAATTCGTAAATAAGTACTAAATATATTTTAAATTATTTATTATTATTATTATTATTATTATTATTATTATCGTATTTATTATTATTTATTATATCTATTATTAAAATTATTATTATTAAACTTTTAATATTACTAATTTTATTATTTAAAACACTTACATTATTATTATTCACAAAGTGTTGTGAGAAGGATTCGAGTTTAACTTTATGATCATATATTCATTATTATTATACTTATTATGACTATTATTATTATTATCAATATTAGTAAATATAATATTAATAATATTAAAATAATAATAATATTACTAATAATATTATAAATACAATTATTAATATTAATAATAATAATGTTAATCATATTGATAGTAATATTTATCATAATATTAATATTATTAAAATAATATTAATATCATAAATAATAATATAAATAACATTAATAATCATATTGATTATAATAATAATATTATTATTATTGTTAAATACAATATCAAAAGTAATATTAATGATATAATATGAATTAAATTAATAATATTATTATTAATAACATTGACATTAATATTAAAAATAATATATTATAAATACACATTTTCTAGCTCTTTTATCAAACTTGGTTCTTTAAGGTGTCAAAGTTGTTGCAAAACATAAAGAACCAAATACTTTTAGATCTGAATAACTCGAAACATAACTGTTCAAGGCTTTAAAAGGAGTTAAGTTTTTCAAGCTTGTAGTTGGAACTTTATTTAAAAGAAATATTGTATGACAAATGGCATAATTCCAAAAACAGATTGGTAGTTTGGACTGAAAGAAAAGTGATCTAGCAATTGTTGATGGAATACGCCCCAACCACCTTAGTCAAAGAATAAAGAGAAAAAAGAGCCAGATGGTAGATCAAGAGCTTTCAAGAAGATTGGGCTCATTTGAGCCTGTTTGGACTTTCAACCAGTTATTCGATCCTGAATGCAACCATGGAGAGATATCTTTGGAGAATAGGAGCATCAAGGAAAAGTCCTCTAAATTGTATAAATTGTTTAGAATAGTTTAAAATAATTTGGGCCTTGTATTTGGGCCAAGTAGAATATATTTGGGTCTTGTATTTTGGGCCATGTAGTGTAAGATGTTGGGCTTTGAAGCCCATAAATAATGTTGGTGGTCCAAGTTAGGGTATGGGAGAAGCTTTCTCCTTGTACCACTTGTCATCACCTTATGAGAGCCTTGGGGTGCAAGCTAGGGTTGAGAAGCTTATCACAGAAGATAGGGTTAGAAGCTTGTCATATAAGCTAAGGTTAAAGAGTTTGTTCTAGAAGCTAGAGTGGGAATGCACTTTGTAAATAGGAGTGCATAGTGTTGTAAATTTTAAGCTTGATTTGAAGTAGTGTTATGTTGTTGAAATTTTCCAGCACATTTGGTTCTTGAGCTTCATCTTTCTTAGCTTAGGGATTCCATTGAAAGTTGGCCCCACCTCTTCTAATTACATTGTTCCACCACTTTCACTCAACGACAACATGTCATTGATTCCATTTCCATGATGATTCAGCTCCTTTGAATCACTCCATTTTTGTCCACACTACACTGCATTGTTGCAACCGTTGTTTGCTCCATTTTCCATGCCTTAATTGGATTAAAAACAACTACACAAAGCAAGGTTTCCATCAATTGTTAAAATACTTTCATGTTTCCTCTTAACTATGGCTTTTTGTTGAGGTGTTTCAACACATGAGGTTTGATGAATTATTCCATTTTGTTTGAAAAATTCATGGCCATTGTCACTTCTTATTACTTTCATTGTTTTGTTTGATAGATGACCTAATCTTCGATTCCATAACTCAGAAAATGAGGTTTTATTTGAAAAATTACAAATTTGAGATCATGCATGTGGAAATCGTTGATCAATTGTAGTAGAAGAATCTCTAGGTAATTGTGCTTGCATCTGTATAGCATATAAGCCATTGATCTCATCAACAACTCCAATTTTGTTTAATGGCATCAAATCCTGTATATCACACTTATCATCATAGAATGTCAGTTTGTGTTGTGGGTTCTTTGTGAGTTAGGATATAGAGATTAAGTTGCAAGAAAATTGTGGTAAGAACGATACATTGGTAAGATAAAAAAACAAGGTGTAAATAGTACTGTCTCATATATATGTGCTTCCACAATTTGCTTATTTGGTAAATGAACTAATATTGGTTTCATTCTTTTGTATGTATGGAATTTATCAAGACTAAAGCACACATGGTCTGTGGCACCTGTGTCCAAGAGTGACTTTGTTTCACCTAAGTTGCTAAAAATTGTGAATATTTGTATTTGACTGGTTTTGTATGTACCTGAATGTGTTTTGGTCACTTCATTGGTGTGATGAGGCAAATGTTGTGATTTAGATTGCTGTAATAGATCTAAGAGCTTTAATTGTTGCTCTTTTGTAAGGAAAAACTTGACATCCACTTTCTCAAATTTCCTTCCAGAAATACAATTAGAATTTCCTTCTTGAACTATTTCAGAAGCTACATTATTAATGACAAAATCGTTCCATGTGTTCTTTTTGTTCCAATTTAATGGATACAAAATTTATTTGAAAACATTTGTTGGCTAGTATTGTTTCTTCTTGTTGAAGGATTTCGACCTCCTCTACCTTGTTGACATCGACCTTTGCATGCAAAACCTTCTCTACCATTGTTGTTGCTAGTGGTGTCAATGTTAGGTAGTTGTTGTTGTAATTGACTTGCGCTTACAAGTAGGGTCTGCAACTGTTGTAGGTTTAGTGTAAATGGTTGATTCATCAACAACTCTTCTTGATTATTTGTCATTGTTATCTCTGAGATTGTTGATCACTTTCATCACAGTACTCCAATTTTTAGAGTTGTAGTTAAAAGAAGATCAACCTGATACCATGATAAAAAATAATTGTAACACTATGAGATATGTGAGACAAGAAACACTAAGAGTTTCATCTCACACTTACGGAATAAAATAGATCCCTTCGATATTGAAACAAATATTATGAATCAACTCAAGTGAGATTAATGACTTATTAAGTTAATATACACAAATTGAAAACATAAAAATAATAATAAAAAAGGATAAAAACTACTTCTAACATACTAACAAATTAAACTGAATAACTAATAGTTTAAACGGAATAACAACTGGATAAAATACCTAATTCAGTTATGTCAACAAAATAACTAATTCAGTTATACCAATAAAAAAATTAATTCCACTATATTAACCAACTTGTAAAAACTAATTCTGTTAATAGTTTGTCTCCTCTCCGAGAAGAACTCCAAGTTCTATAAGTTAAAATCCATAAGCGTATTCTACGGCAATGCCCTCCACCACTATTGCTATTAACATCACCACCCAGTATCACAACCCTCCGAACCTTCTCTTCCATCTCAAGTGACCTCCATTTGCTCATTTAAAACCGCTGCACCAGCTCCATCGGTTACAAGCCAGCCAGAACCCCCGACAACGGTACTTCACCGTATCGTCATTTAGGGTTTCTTTTACCAATCTCACTCCTCTCTGGACATTGCATGACTTTAACTCTTTCCTTTCAATTCACAAAACCTGGTAGCTTCCCCCGTCTTAGATCGAGACCTGGTCCAGGCATAGAAGAATCCCATTTTTATTTGAGCTTTGCAGTCCCTGGGTTTAGCCTGCTTTTGGCTTTTTGTTAAATGGCTTCAAGCATAGTTTGATACTGTATTGTTTTTGGGTCTAGGGACAAAATAATTCTCGGTCTTGTATTTAGAAAATTGTTTGATACTGATATTGTTTCTCACATAGATCGGTTATCAAAAGAAATAGTTGTTTTGTATTTATTTGGTGTTTGAGTCAAAACACAACTTGGCAAACAAATGGTTCAAGAAGGGGGCAATCTCAAGGTCAGGATTTATCCTCTTTGACAAGAATAATCCCTGCTCTACTGGAAGAATTGCATAAGGAACCTAACATAGATTTTTGCAAGCGGCAAAGGTATCAAGAATGATGAAGGAATAAAAAATGGCGACTTTGGTTACCCATATATGACTACATTCATATTTTTATTGTTTTTAGGTTTCGGTTAAATGTGTGAATGTTTTCAGTAAGTGGAGGCTTACGTTTGTCATCTTTCTTTATGGTAGCATGTTTGGTTTGCATGAAAAGATACGCAAGTGGGGCCACCATTGAGTGCAATAGGAAAATGTTACTTTGACACCACTGTTCATCCTACTCCTGTTTGACACTCCTACGTGTCAAATGACGTTCTGCGTGGCAAGGAGAGAGAAAACGATACATGCTTTGGCTTACATGGTGATAATTTGTCTTATTAGAAGGGGCTATTCTGTCATTTTCAAATGTAAAGGAAGAGTCAATTTGAGATGGAAATGAAATCATTCCCCCGTTAGTCTTTTATAGCTTGCATTGAAGGAGAGAGAACAAAGAAATTGGCGTTTGTCACTATTCATCTTCACCACCCAATCTTTCATGTTTCCAGCCGTCTTTGTGGTGTTTCCGTCCGTGGTTTCGTTCAGTTTCGTGGTTTGCTCTTGACCCTAAATTGAAACCATTGTTGCTATGAATCATGCTTCCTGATTGTTTTGGTTGGTGTGCTTGACCTGTTTTTGTTTTCGATTTCGTTCTTGATACATGTATATGTTTAAAAATAGTTTTTTGGTGTGCTTTTTGGTTGTTGGTGTCCATCTTTGCTTCAATTATGTTTAGATCTCGTTCAGAGGATTTGTTTTTCCTTACTGGTTATGCATGTATGCAAAAAAATGGTTTCTTGCTGTAATCTAGGTTGTTGGTTTCCATCCTAGCTTCTTTTACATACACCAATGTCCTCCTTCTACCAAAAAGATATGTTCTTAGGGGGTTTTCTGTTCAGTTTTCTTCTATATGCCACATTCTTATTGGGCAAACCACTTAGGTCACCTGAGCAAACCACTTGTGCCCAATGAACCACTTAGGTGACCAGGGCTAACCACTTAATCCTTCCACCTCTGAGACATGTGTGGCTGTTCCAAAATTGTACCCAGCGAACTACTTAGCTAACCAGAGCTAACCACTTAGTGCTTCCACCCATGAGACGTGTGTGGGTACTCCAAAATTATACACAGCGAACCATTTAGGTGACCTGAGGTAACCACCTAGTCCTTCCACCCCTGGAGCATGTGTGGGTGTTCCAAAATTGTGCCCAGCGAACCACTTAGCTGACCAGAGCTAACCACTTAGTGCTTCCACCCTTGAGATGTGTGTGGGTGTTCCAAAATTTACACAGCGAACCACTTAGGTGACCTGAGCTAACCACTTAATCCTTCCACCCCTAGGACACATGTGGGTGTTCCAAAATTGTGCCCAACGAACCACTTAGCTGACCAGGGCTAACCACTTAGTGCTCCTATCCCTTGGACATGTGTGGGTGTTCCAAAATTGTACCTAGCGAACTACTTAGGTGACCTGGGCTAATCACTTAGTCCTTCCACCCTTAGGCACATGTGGGTGTTCTAAAATTGTGCCCAACGAACCACTTAGCTGACCAGGGCTAACCACTTGGTGCTTCCACCCCTTGGACATGTGTGGGTGTTCCAAAATTGTACCCAGTGAACCACTTAGGTGACCTGGGCTAACCACTTACTCCTTCCACCCCTGGGGCATGTGTGGGTGTTCCAAAATTGTGCCTAGAAAACCAGTTAAGTGACCTAGGCTAACCACTTAGTGCTTCCACCCCTGAGGCATGTGTGGGTTTTTAAAAAATTACCCAGCGAACCACTTAGGTGACCTGTGTTAACCACTTAGTTCTTCCACCTCTAAGATGTGTGTGAGTGTTCCAAAATTGTACCCAGCGAACCACTTATGTGACCTGGGCTAACCACGTAGTGTTCCACATATTGACTAATGACATAATTTATTTCTTAAGATGTCTTTTGCAAGCTTAACAATGACAATTGCTCTAAGTTCTAGATCAAAGGTATTTGTCCTAATGTAGATGTTAATTATTTAAAAATTATGATAAGTTGTATTTTTTTGTGAGTTATGTAGACCTGTGTCTGACATTGTTGTAGGACAACATATCTGAGACTTGCTAATACAATGCTTACCATAAGGCTTCTATTGCCAACACTCCTTTTGTATGGTTGATGTACCTTCAAGGCAAAGTCAAATTGAGCAGGAAATTGCTGACAGAGTTATGCACATACTGGATTGAGAGTAGGGGAGGTTTTCTGATAAGGTCTGACATGGTTTCGTTTGCACCCTTAAACGTTTGTGTAATTTTGGGTCTTAGAATAGGTGGATCTGTGGTTGATCTTAGTATGAACCACAGGATTCCCATATTAGGCAGTTATTTATATTTGGACATGTTTCTGTGAAGATGATCTTTGATGAGCTTGAAAAATGTCGAAATGACAATAATGTTGATAACTTTTGTAAACTTTACATATTGTTAGGGTTGAGTGAGTTTTTACTGTCCAATGTGAATGAGATTGTTTTTCCTGGTTTATTTTGTATTGTAGATGAGTTCGGGGAACTGTGTAATTATAATAGGGGAACAACTGTGTACCAATTCCTGGTGCAAAGTTTATGTCAAACATGGTCTTCGTTGCATGCTGATGTTGAAGTTGGACATACATATCTTCTGGGTTGTGCCTATGTGTTGAAGGTAATTCCAATGAAATGGATGTACCTAAACTCAATTATGATTTGTGATAAACTTTAGATTTGTTGCTGATGGATGGTAAATTTCTATTTTATTGCATTACATGTATGGGCTTTGGAGCATTTGTTGTCTTCAAATAAAAAAGGGGATCCAAGGAGGCGTAAATTCCCTCGCATTTTGCATTGGCAGGATGTGAAGGTCGGTCCCAGACAAGTTGAAGTTGCATTAGAACAAAATTTGGTTAGTAATACATATGCACAGAAATATGAATTGATAGTTAATGGTTGAAATTGTTCAATTATGATTCTTGTTGTGCTTATCAGGTCATTCATGAATTAACACTGTCGCATGAAGAGTTGACGATTGACATCGTGAAGGAAGCCTTTCATCCATCACTGTCTGAAGTTAAGCACCAGTCGCAGTCCAAGTTGAGTGAACTTGTTGACAGAAAGATAAAATTGGTGCGTGCTATTGAAGAACAAGAAGAAAGGATTCGAAATCTAGAGATTAAGGTCGTGGAGCTAAATAAGTTGTTGAAGGAGAAATAATAATTTGTATAAAGTGACCAGAATACTGGAGAGGCCATTATGGATCCCAACTCTGTTCATTACCTTGTTACTCTTCAATCATTCGAGGCACCCACACCTGATATAAATGTTCAAAATGTTAAGAATGTTTCGGGTGAACAACGTGCACAGCTTGCACAAAGTAGCATGTACCGTCGCTTAAAGCTGAAACCAAGGAAGCGCACACATAGTGCCATTACAAGAACTCCTTTTATAACCTAATGTTTGAGGACAAATTTCTATAATTTTTATGTTATGTTATATACGTTTTTAACTAAAAAATGAATTAACGTATATGTGCTTTAGTTTATGTTCAAAAGATGTAAATGTGCTTAATACCTAAATGTATTGAATTGTTTACATTGTAACCTTGGCTAACCACTTAGATGTACTTGACTAACCAATTTGATGAGGTTGGAATAATTGCAAGGCAAGGCAGTGATTAATATGGGTCTCGGACTTACCAACGTAGCTAACCACTTAGATGTACATGACTAACCACTTTGATGAGGTTGGAATAATTGCAAGGCAGTGATTTAATATGGGTGTCGGAATTACCAACGTAGCTAACCACTGAGATGTACACGACTAACCACTTTGATGAGGTTAGAATAATTGCAAGGCAGTGATTTAATATGGGTGTCGGAATTACCAACGTAGCTAACCACTTTGATGAGGTTGAAATAATTGCAAGGCAGTGATTTAATATGGGTGCCGGACTTACCAACGCAGCTAACCACTTAGATGTATATGATTAACCACTTTGATGAGGTTGGAATAATTGCAAGGCAGTGATTTAATATGGGTGTAATTATTTTGTAATGTTATCACAAATATTTTGCAATCAGGAAGAGTTGAATCCAAGACCACTGAGCGTAGAATGAAGCCTTTGACCATACACCAGACAACCTATGTAATAATCTTATGATTATTATTATTTTTATTACGATTATACTTATTATTATTATTATTATTACTAATAAAATTATTCTTATTATTATTATTATTATCATTAATAGCATTATTATTATTACTATTATTATTGTAATACCCTAGAAAATAGTTATAGAATAAAATTTAATTTTAGAGATAAATTTAATAATAGTTAAATATTTTTTAACAGAAGAGTTGTTTAAGTAAATAAAAGATAGTTATTTACTTTTTATTTTTATAACAACCACCAACTCTCTCTCCCTAAGAAAATATTCTCTCTAAGAAGATATTTTATCTCTCTAAAAAGATATTATGTTTTATTCTAATAAAAACTACCAACTCTCTCTCTAAGATATTCTATCTCTCCTAGAAGATATTTTGTTTTGTTCTAATAAAAACCACCAATTATCTTTAAGAAGATATTTTATTTGTCTAAAACGATATTTTGTTTTATTCTAATAAAAACTACCAACTCTCTCTCTCTCTCTTTAAGAAGATATAAAGTCTTATGAAAACCATCATCTCTCAAACAAATCCTCTTTAAAATTTTCTACCTTCTCTCTAGATTTGTGATCTCATAGGTTATCAGATTGACAATCAGAGGACATCCTAAAATTCCTACTGTTGAGTAGATCAAGAGTGTCCGATCAGATTCTTGAACAGAGTTAGGTTGCCTGTGATTTTTGGGTTTTTGAGTATCTCTACTCTATAAAGGTAAGGGAAGCTAGTTGCACATTTTTTTTATAAATGTTTGTCTCCTTTGAAATAGAAATTTATTTATAATGTTGATATTTGGTAAGGGAAGCTAGTTTGATTATTTTTCATAACCATTGTAATTATTTGTTTATTAATGAATTGGATGAATGTTAATGTATTGTATTATGTAGTATCATTGTTTGTGAATGATGTGGTGTGTGATCGAGACATAGTATCTTCAGGAAAGGAGATACCCGTGTTGAGATTATTAGGATGTGCATTGTTTGGGGATTCCTAAGGAGGTATCCTGACTCTACTGGTACATTGGATTCACATAGATGAAGATTACCAGTTGGTGAAGAGTCGAAGGAGGTTCATATGCTCCTGTCCGAGGTTTGAAATATGAGCCCGATCGGAGTAGGACATATGGATTAACCCTATGTATATGGGGTCCGAGGTTTGAAATATGAGCCCGATCGGAGTAGGACATATAGATTAACCCTGTGCATATGGGGTCTGAGGTTTGAAATATGAGCCCGATCAGAATAAACTGTTCGAAACAGTTAGGTGGTATATGACAGTGCACACCTCTGAGTCTAACTCAATGCACGAGTGTCTTCCGGAAGTAGAGAGTCTAGTGTCTTTGTTTGTGAGTCAATGTATGTATGATGTGAGATGAATTATGAAGGATTGAATTGTTGGTGTTTGATTGAGATAGAAATCCAATTTATGAAAATATATATTGTTTTGAAAACTCTCTAGCTTACCATTCTTTTTGTGTGTTATTTGTTTTGTTTTTAAAACTGCGATGATCGTGTATATTACAAGGGAGCAGAGAATTTGACAGGTGGTGTGAGTCTCAGTGAATTGTGATGGAGAAGCTTCATTTTATTTTATTTGTAATTTTACAAAGATATTTTATTAAATATTATGCGGAGAAGTATAATTTGAAATACATGATGAATGTATGAATTTTTATATTCAAGT